>TARA_R110002012_G_scaffold322101_1_pt1 | contig 39417 bp, 17 predicted proteins | sample TARA_R110002012 | Tara Oceans TARA_R110002012 (sample SAMEA4396515) | marine metagenome | biome: Westerlies Biome; feature: [DCM] deep chlorophyll maximum layer (ENVO:01000326); material: water (ENVO:00002006), including particulate matter (ENVO:01000060) such as... | depth 40 m
TCCCTAAAAAGGTAGAGGGGAAACAATTCACAATCAACCTAAACTGTAAGTCAAAGTAGGAAAAAATGTTAAGGCCGGTTTCACAACATACCCACTAATACTATCGTCCCCTCCCATCCACAATTTGCTGGAGTATCCAATTCCAATTCTGTTATTTAAGGCGCAATTGTCTTGCACCTTAATCTTTTAAAGAATCTATTAAAAGGAGTTATACTCACATCGGCATTAAAATTATCCAAACTCTTATTTTCAGATTTTTTAGCTAAATTCCCTGGAGTTAGACTTATTTTTAAAACGCCTTCCATTTCGGAAACCCTAAAAGAAAAACAACTGATTTACCCGCAATGTGCTTTCCGTATTGGGCTGCCCTACTACCTTATAGTATTTTGCGGTTGACTCCGGAAACTTTATAGAGATTTCGTTAAGTTTATCAGGATTAGCCACCTTGGCCAGGTTCAACTTTTTTAATAGGGTCCAATTCTCCTTATTATTGGAGGACCAAACCTCAACATACATCACGGATGATTTCTTTGCCCCGTTACGACTACCACAACTAAGCACCACTTCCTTGATTTTAGGATTTGACGCGCTAAAATCAGCAATGGCTATGAGAGGTTTATTATTGAAAGAAGCATAAAACTTCGAATAATAATAAGTATTGGCGTCATATTTGGCATCGTCGTTCAATATTCTTGCTGCCTCCCCGGTGTAAGAACTTAAAATTCCGGGATGCACCACTTCCAATCCGTCGGGAACAAGGCCTTTATCATAAAATACAAAGGTTGAAACCTCACTTGGCAGCCAATTATCCTTGTAAGCTATTGCCTTTACTGTTTTAGATCTTTCTCCCTGCAAATCCATAATAATTCCTGATTCATAAAGTTCAGATTTTTCATTGGGCTCGGTTTCATCCAATGTATATCGAATACTAACTCCATTCATTTTATGCCCCAATGAAATACGGTCTCCTGAATTTATTATATTCCTCTCCCCTATTAAGGTTGGTGGTGTCAGGTTCATTTTTTCTTCCGGGTCCGAAATATACCCCTCATTTATGGTAGCGCCTGGTAATTCCTTAGCCAATTGCGAAATATCGGCGTCGGTCAATTGGGTGTTCCAGACAAACAATTCCTTCAAACTTTTAATCTCCTTTAAATACTTTAGTGCGGCTACATCAACCGAGGTGCCTGCCAAAGAAAGCGACTGTAATTTGGTGTTGGCCACAAGGGCAGCCAAAGCCTCATTGGTAACCCCTGTAAAATTCAATACTAAATGCTCTAAATTTTTAAGCTCCCCAACAAATTTTAAGCTATTGTCATCCAGAGGCAAATTGGCTAAATTTAGGTATATCACCTGCTCCTTTATTTCAGCCAAATCGGTCAAAAATTCAGCTTTGTAACTACTTCTGCCATAAATGGCTACTTCAATAGCCGGCGAAGTGGGGGATTTTTGAACTACCGTCCTATAGGGGTTATTTAGATCATCAATAAGCTTAGTATCCACAAAATCAAACGTATATTCCTCTTTCCCACTATCTCCTTTCAGCCATTTTTCGGTTAGCAGTTGCTTTAAACCGTCTTCAATGTTCAATTGGGCGAACGAAATTTCAGTATCCGCGCCATGGCCAATCCAGCTTTCTATAAGCTCAATTTCGCGACTGGTCAATTGGACCTTACCATCTGGCGGCATATGCTCTTCATCTTCCAACGGCAGTGCTACACGCTGCAGCAACAAACTTTCTTCAGGATTATGTGCCAACCAAACCTCACCATTCTCTCCGCCCCTGGTTATAGCTTCAACATTTGTTAAGTCCAACTCCCCCTTGCTTTTCTGTGGATTGTGGCAACCAGTGCACTTTTTTTCTAAAATAGGTGCAACATAGGCTGTATATATTGGCGTATTTTCATCAATTTTTTTAACCGCTGCACTGGTTATGGGTTCCATTAAAAAATGACTACCATGTGTTAGCCCGGCCCCAAAATGTCCACCAAAAACAACTCCCACAAAGCTGGTGTACAACAAGATTTGGTATACTTTTTTGTGTAGATAAGTCAAAACCATTGCATACACTGCAAAACTGATCCCTATTCCAATCCATTTATGCAAGGTCATGAGTTCGGACTCATACCCTTCCAGGGAGAGCAATAGGCCCATTATGGTTGCCAGTACAGTTGTAAAGGAGGTCAGCAATAATAGAAAGTAGTTGATCTTTTCAAAGGAAGGGGGATCTATTTGTTTTCTAAACAGGTTAAGCAATACCATAAGCGCAATAAAGGCTACGGGAAAATGTAACAGCAATGGATGCATTCTGCCTAGCGGCTGTAACCAAAATGGAATTTCCAGATAACTTTCAAAAACCACTAAAAAGGCTAAAAAAATATGCAGAAAGAACAATGTGTTCAAAAAAAAGGGAACGGATTTTTTCATGTTTTTATGCCAAAATATCATTTACTACATGGCCATGTACATCGGTCAAGCGAAACCTTCTGCCCAAGTGTTTATAGGTCAACTTCTCATGATCTAGGCCCATTAAATGCATAATGGTGGCATGTAAGTCATGAATATGTACCGGGTTTTCGGTAATATTATAGCCCAATTCGTCGGTTTTGCCATAGGAAATGCCCGATTTTACACCGCCTCCGGCTACAAAAATGCTGAAGCACCTAGGATGATGGTCCCGACCGTAATTATCCTTGGTCAATTTTCCTTGACAGTAGTTTGTCCTCCCGAATTCCCCACTCCAAATAACCAAGGTTTCATCCAATAATCCCCTTTGTTTTAAATCGGTAATCAATGCTGCAGAAGCCATATCAACATCTTTGGCCTGACCTTGCATTTCACCTACCAAATTGGAATGCTGGTCCCAACCCTGGTGGTACAATTGTACAAAACGTACGCCAGACTCCGACAGCTTTCTAGCCAATAAACAATTGGCGGCATAGGTGCCCGGTACCATACAATCGGGGCCATACATTTTTTTGATATGGTCCGGTTCTTTGGAAACGTCGGTAATTTCAGGTACCGCAGTCTGCATTCGAAAAGCCATTTCATACTGTTTTATCTTTGCCGGGATTTCAGGGTCTCCAAACTCGTCATAACCCAGTTGGTTCAATGAAGCCAAATGATCCAACATGGTACGGCGTGTTTTTCTATCCATCCCATCAGGATTGTTCAAATACAAAATAGGATCCTCACTGGCACTTAATTGTACTCCTTGGTGGGAACTGTCCAAAAAGCCGTTCGACCACAGTTTTGAATATACGCCTTGTCCGTTGCCCTTGCCTTTTGACAGCAATACACAATAGGCAGGTAAGTTTTTATTTTCACTACCAAGGCCGTAGCTGAACCAAGACCCCATACTGGGGCGATTGCCCACCTGGGCACCCGTTTGCATAAATGTTAGGGCGGGATCGTGGTTAATGGCATCGGTATGCATACTTTTTATGACGCAGATATCATCGGTAATCTTGGCTATGTTCGGAAACAGATCACTTACCCAGGTTCCTGAATTGCCATACTGCTTAAATCCAAACTTTGAGCCCACCAAGGGAAATGATTCCTGCCCAGCCGTCATGCCTGTCAACTTTTGATCTCCCCTTACAGAAGGAGGCAGGTCTTGCCCGAACATATCGTTCAACTTGGGTTTATAGTCAAAACTTTCCAATTGGGAAGGGGCACCATTCTGAACCAAGAGGATAATCCGCTTTGCCTTGGCGGCAAAATGTTTTAAACCCAAGGGCAATTGTTCTTCGACGACTTGTTTACCGGACAACAAATCCGGCATTAACAAAGACCCCAAAGCCACCCCCCCAAAGCCCAGTGCCATTTTACCTAAAAAATGCCTACGGTTAGTGTTTAGATGGTGTTCAAAAATTTCCTTTTCCATTAGTATTATTTTTTGAGAAGTTGGTTAACTTTTAACTATAGTTTCCTCTAGGTTATATATCGTGTGAATAATTTGCATGAGGGCGGCTACCTTTACGACATCCCTATCTTTAGAGGCCGGAAATTCCCCGACATTTATAAATGCCTCAGCCTGTTCCGTCTCTTTCATGAAGGCGGATTCCTGTTCATTGTAGTAGCCCAATAACATTTCCTTTTCTTCGGGCTTGATAGTCCTACATACTATTGTACCAAATGCTTTCTCAATTTTTTCGGCAACCGTACTTTCCTCTTGCATTAACTTTTCGGAAAACACCCGTGCAGATTCTAAAATAGTAGGGTCGTTGAGCGTAATCAAAGCTTGTAAAGGAGTCATTGTAGATTGTCTTTGTACCTCGCACTGATCACGTGTAGCAGCATCAAAAGTAAGCTGTACCGGCGGTAAGGTGGTACGCTTTATAAAAATGTATATACCTCTTTTATAAAGATTACTTCCGTGATCCTGTACATAATTGGCCAAAACACCTCTGCCCGAACTGGCAGCTTCCCACAATCCGTCTGGTTGGTACACTTTAACACTTCGTCCACCTATTTCAGGGTTTAGCAAGCCACTGGTAGCCAAGGCATGGTCACGTACCATTTCCGCATTAAATCGCAAGCGCGACATTCTTGACAGGTATTTATTCTCTGGGTCAACAGCCAGTTTATCCTTACTTATAACCGATGATTGCTTATATGTGGCAGACATGACAATTTTCTTGATCATGCGTTTCATATCCCAGCCATTCTCCATAAAATCTGCCGACAACCAATTCAACAGATGGACATTGGTAGGCAAATCCCCTTGCATACCAAAATCGCCGGATGATCTTACGATTCCTGCCCCAAAAATCTCTTGCCACATTCGGTTTACAAATACCCTACTGGTCAAGGGGTTTTTGGCATCGAACAACCACTTTGTCAAACCTAAGCGGTTGCGCTCATAGGCACTATCATCATAGGCCAAAACCGATGCAGGGGTTTGGGCCGTTACTTCTTCGCCAACATCGTCATAAACGCCTCTATTTAGAATATGTGTGGTTCTTACATCAGGCCTTTCTTCAATGACCATAACGTCTACATCCTCTTCTTCCTTTTTATTAATGAAAGGAAGTTCTTTTTGGACAAGCTCGTCAGTAATTGTAATTATAGGAGCCTCCGCCAATATTTCCCCTTTGTTTTGCCTAGGGGGCATTCTATCAAAAAATGCAAATGTGCTGAAATAATCCTTTTGTGAAATAGGATCATATTTATGGTCGTGACATTTGGCACATTCCAAGGTCAATCCCAAAAAGGCCTTTCCAAAGGTATTGGTTCTATCGGTTACATTTTCGACCCTAAATTCTTCTTCGATGATACCTGCTTCCTGGTTAATTTTATGGTTTCTATTGAATCCTGTAGCCAAAATTGTCTCCATACTCTTCTGGGGAACCAGATCGCCCGCCAATTGGTAGGTGACAAATTTCTCATAACTGTAATTTTCATTAAAGGCGTGAATCACCCAATCCCGCCAAGGCCACATGGTTCTCAACTGATCGTTTTGAAACCCGTGCGAATCGGCGTAGCGGGCAACATCCAACCAGTGGCTAGCCATCTTTTCACCATAATGATCGCTGGCCAATAGCTCGTCAACAACCTTTTCATAGGCATCGGCAGCATCATTCTGGATAAATTTTTTCTGCATTTCGGGTGTTGGAGGCAGTCCGGTAATATCCAAGGAAACCCTTTTTAAGAGTCGCTCTTTATCCGCCTTTTGATTGGGAGTCAGCCCTATGTCCTGTAATTTTTGCAGCACAAAATAATCGATTTCATTATTTACCCAATCTGCATTTTCCAACTTGGGCAGCTCGGGTTTGTCAACGGCCACAAAGGCCCAATGAGGTTCATAGGCCGCCCCTTGCTCTATCCACTTTTTTAAAATTTGGATTTCATAGGAAGACAATTTCAAATTGGAATCTAAGGGAGGCATGAGCTCGGTACTGTCCTTTGCCGTTATTTTTTTATAGAGGACCGACTTTTCCAAATTATTGGGAACAATGGCGAATTCGTTTTTCCTGTCCTTGAGTGCCTTAAAAGCCCCTTCAGGAGTGTCTAAACGCAAATCTTCGGCTCTTTTATTGACATCTGGCCCATGACAGGCAAAACATTTATCGGATAGTATGGGACGGACATCAAAATTATAATCCACTACCTCAGGAATTTTTTTCGATGGAATTGCTGCATATTCACCTTTTTGTTTGCAAGAGGTAAATACGATGCACAGAAGAAAGAGGTATATTACTTTATTTTTCATAAGGACAATGCGCTTAATAATGCAATGGCATAAACAAAACATGTGTAAATATACTTGCTGCGTGCGCATTGCATGTAGACTAATTGTGCAAAAAGGTGCATTTTTTGGGTACCGAGCTGCCTATTTCTATTTTTTGGAAAAAAAGGATGGCGGACGCCCAAACTCCTTTCTAAATATACGGCTGAAATAACGATTATCATTGTACCCAACTTTGAAGGCTATTTCTTTAATGCTCAATTGCCCTTCTTTCAACAGCTGCATCGCCTTTGACAATTTATAGGTATTGATATACTCAATAATGGTCTTACCCGTGAGTGCCTGAATTTTTCTATAGAGTTGCGAACGCCCTATGGCCAATTCCTCGCATAAAAGGTCGATTGAAAACTCGGTATTGTCAATTTGCTGGTCAATAACATCATTGATCTTAACCAAATAATTATCTATAGTAGATGGTGAATCAGAAACCAAAGATCCTTTTAGATATTTTTTAACCAACTGCCTTCTACTCTCCAATCTGTTTTGAATCTTTAGCTTTATTTCGGATAAATTGAAAGGTTTCTGAATATAATCTTCCGCTCCGGTTTCCAAACCCTTCAATACATTTTCCAATCCTGTTTTTGCCGTCAGGAATATCAAAGGTATATGGGAGGTTAGTTCGTTAGTTTTTAATTGGTTGGCTACTTGAATTCCATCCAACTTAGACATCATGATGTCACTGATAATTAGATCAGGTATGTTTTCGACTGCCATTTTAAAACCTTGCTCACCGTTTTCCGCTTGTAGTATCTTGTAATCGTTTTCGAGTTCCGAACACAAATAGCTTCTTATATCCTCATTATCCTCAATGATGAGCACTACCGTTTGTCCATCCTCCTTATTTTTGAACGATTCCAAGGTATGGGTTACGTCAATACCATAGTCCTTATACCCTATCGGAATACAAACTTTAAAATGAGAGCCTTTTTCCTCTTCACTTTGCAATTGGATGGTTCCGCCATGTAGTTTTACCAGTTCTGATATTAACGATAAACCGATTCCCGTGCTATACCCCTTGTTTGGAGTTTCGTCTAACTGATAATACCTTTCGAAAACTTTTTCTTGATATTTTTTGGGAATACCCATGCCGTTGTCTATCACCTCTATCGTTAATAAACCATTTGAAACCCTAGCTTGTGAATCAACATCAATACCGGAATATGTTGCGTTCAACTCTATTTTTCCATTCTTAGGGGTAAATTTAAAGGCATTGGAAATTAAATTGGAAATTATTTTTTCCAAGACATCGGCATCAAAATAAACCCCATAATTCACATTGGGCTGCTTACAACTGAATTTGATCCCTTTCTCTTTTGACCAATAGGCATAAGCATCGTGAATATTATTACATATGGATAAGTCATTCTGTAGCCGCACCTTTAACTTTTGATCACTTTCCAGTTTTCTAAAATCCAATATTTGATTTACCAGTTCCAACAAGCGATTGCTATTTCTGTGCATCATTCGCAAAATTTTGGTGTCTGGGGCCACACCATACCTAGTATACTTATCCAGAGGAGAGGCAATCAAGGTCAATGGGGTTCTTAATTCATGGGATATATTGGTAAAGAATCGCAATTTCATCTGTGCCAATTCTTCAAATTGATATACCCGTTCCTTTTCCAATGCGAACTTATTCTTTATTCTTTCCCGTTTAATTATTCCCCATAGGACAACCGTCAGAAGAAGGATTAATAAGCTTATAAAAATAAATTGAACCCACAACAGCTCCCAAAACGGAGGTGTAACCACTATATTCAAATGGGTAATATTGGTGTTCCAAATCCCATCTTCATTACTTGCTTTCAAAAGAAATTTATAATTCCCGGAGGGTAAATTTGTATATGTTGCCTTTGTTCCATTGGCAATGGTCCAAGAGGTATCAAAACCTTCCAATTTATAGGAGTACTGACATCTTTGGGTATTTACATATTGGATGGCCTGGAACTCCAATTCAATTTTTTTATCTGTATACTCCAAATACAGATTATCTTCCACTTCTATACTTCGCTTTATATAGGAACTATTGGGTTGCACAATTTCATTATTCACCCAAAGCTTGGCTATATAAACCGCTGGTACATTTTTATTGGGCTCAACCCTTTTGGGGTCAAAAACCATTAAACCTTTGTTAGTGGCAAAAACTAAATGGCCATTGTCCAGCATGGTACTAGAGAGTCCAATTTTGTGGGATATTAATCCATCCTGACTATTAAGTATTCTAATCTCATTATTAGTGTAATTGAATTTTATTAAACCGTTAGGGGTGCCTACCCATAGATTGCCATCCATATCTTGTTGAATGGAGTTTATGATCTTGTCCTTTATAATATCATGGTTAAGCTGCGTAAAAACATTGGTTTCCCGGTTAAAACTACATAAACCAGAATTGGTCCCCACCCAAAGAACATGATCATCATCTTCAAAAATTGCGTTTATAAAATTATTGTTGATCGTTTGGGTATTTCCTATTTGATGGCGGTAATGTGAAAATTCCTTGGTTTCAGGCAGGTATTTTTTAAGGCCGTCTCCATCGGTACCGATCCATAACTGTCCTTCCGAATCCTCAAAAACGATATTACCCCTATGAAAATAGCCTATTCCTTCAGGTTTATTGGGGTCACAATCAAAATAGGTGGTGGTATCGGTTTTGGGATCAAAAACCCTTGCGCCCAATACTTCCCCAGTCCATATATACCCTTCCGAGCTTTCCAGTGCATCAAACAATTCGCCAGGTTTACGGGGATACTTTTGCAATAGCTCACCAGATGGGGTAAACTTATATATATTATCCCTGTCCACAACCCAAACATTTTGGCCATTAAATGAGGTTATATGGGTCCGATTTATAAACCCTTTTAAAGTCCTTAGTAGTCTGTGATTTTTTTTGTCGATTATCTTAATTTCCCCTTCTTCAAAAACCCAATAATTCTCCTCGGTCTTAAAAATTTTCACCTCCGTTCTAGGTTCCAGAAAATAGTCGAATATTACAGGAGATTTTTTTACCAGAAAAAAATTCCCGTTCTGATCCAAAACCCAAGATTCATTTGACAGCTTGTTATGGAATACCTTTACAAGGTTAAATCCATTATCTACAAATCTATCATTCAGGGAGATATGTTCCTTTAATTCAAAATCCGAATCCACCAGGGCAATCTGATCCTTTTCCAGCAACCAACAATGTCCGCCATAATCCTTTTTTATATAATTGGCCCTTTCAAATAAAAAATTTAAGCTGTGAAAGTCATTGGAATTATCCAAAGTATAAAGCTTTGTATTGGATATGATCAATTCTTCAAAGAACTCTAAATTTGGATAATAATGTGCGGCACCCTCTGAATCTTGGGACAACCTTTTGAACTTTTCCGTCTTGGGGTCAAAAATGTTCAATCCGATCCAAGTCCCTACATAAAGTACGTCTGTTGGCCCTTCCTCGATTGCAAGTACATTGTTGTGACTAATACTTAAAGAATCATTTACCTCATGTGCATAATTTTTAAAGGTCCCTTTTTCCCTATCCATTCGGTTCAATCCACCCCCATCCGTACCCACATAAAATTCCATTCCAGAAGTTTCAAAAATGACCCTAACCTCATTAAAACTTAAACTTTCCGGATCTGTTGCATTATGGACAAATCTTTGAAAGCGGTCATATTCACGGTTGTACTTTAATAGGCCACCTCCATAAGTCCCAACCCACAGTGTACCCTCGGTGTCTTCGTACAAGCAAGAAATATGATTATCGGTGATACTGGTTGCTTCATTTTCATTTTTTATGTAATTCTTAAAGTTCCCCCCATCGTATCTCCACAAACCATTGGTCGTGGCAATCCACACAAAGCCATATGCATCTTCCAAAATATCGGTGGCATTGGTTTCAATTGGTAGTTTAAATCGTGTTATCTCATAGGTCGTTGTTGGTTCTTGAGCAACAGATAAAACTGTTCCGAAGAACCAAAAACAGCAAAAGACCAAATGATAATAAGGTTGTTTTTTAAACATTTTATAAAAATAGAAACAATTCAATACGAATTTTGAATCATTGGTGAACTCACTCGAAAAATCGCGTTTTCATTACTTTCGGCTATGTTGCTATATATAATCTTATATACTCGGGGAAAATTGCAAGGCGGAAGATAAAAATTATATTAAAATATTGACAGAAAAACTGGGTGCCAAAGTGGAAGCTGTGTTTTTCTTACTTTTCGATTTCAAAAAACAAAAAGGCTGATCTTCATTGGAATTCCCATCAAACCAATAACATTAGATATTAATCTAACATATCCCATTAAATTTGATTTATGGAAAAGATTTTACACCCGATATTTGAAATTAGGCTATCTAGTAAAAAAAAGGAACAATTGTTCTCCATTGTTCCTTTTGTAACTAAACTAACTCAACTCTAAAAAAATAATGCAATCTATCTACCGTTCAATAAAACAATAACCATAATTTTTTTGTAAATTAGGATTTACGTCAATTTCAGATTGTGGTAATGGCTACAAATGATGTTTCGCTAGGTTAAAAATACGTGGCGTGCTACTACCCAGTTCAACCAAGGAATTAAGATAATTCTAAGCCAAATTCCATTATTTGATATTTGGTAAAAAAATGTACGTAAGATTCATTAACAAGAATATTATTTCGCTATCAACGTTATTGTGTCCCCTTTTTCTGTTGCAATGAAATATTCATAAAAGTCCGGAACCTCTATTTGAGGCAATAGTGTTTTCTTATGATCCAGAAAGGGTCCTGAATTCATAGGACTCATCAAATCATTGGATCTCTTTTCCCTCATCAATTGCCCTCCCTTAACATCCAATGCTACTGAACTTCTAATTGGCAGCACTCCGCCTTTATTGGCCACAATTTTCGCTTCCTTTATAGAATTACTTTTCCAAGTTATGTCAATTTGGAAATCTCCGCGCGCTTTTAGACCCGTAACATTCCCTTGTTTCCATTTAGTAGGCAAAGCAGGAAGTAAATGAACAAAACCATCATGAGATTGTAGCAGCATTTCAGCGATACCCGCTGTAGCACCAAAATTACCATCTATCTGAAAAGGTGGATGCGCATCAAACATATTTGGATAACTGCCAGAACCCTTAAATTTGGGATCATTCTCTTTTACTAGATTTATTAATTTTGACATAATCTCCAAAGACTTGTCTCCGTCATAAAGTCGGGCCCACATATTTACTTTCCATCCCATGGACCAACCTGTTGCCTGATCTCCTCTTCTTAACAATACTTGCTTTACAGCCTTTGTCAATTCCGGGCTAGTTGTTGGTGTAATTTGGTTTCCAGGATGGAAAGGATACAAATGGGAAATATGTCGATGGTGAACTTCCTTATCTTCAAAGTCGAACTGCCATTCTTGAAGCTGTGCGTATTTCCCTATTTGATAAGGTAACAATCGACTTTGTTTTTCCATTATTTCATTCTTCAATTCGGCATCCTCAATTCCCAAAATGTCCAGGGATTGCAAATAACGACTAAAGCTTTCCTTAATTAAGGCCATATCCATCGTTGGCCCTGGACTTAAAGTTGAGCTTTCTCCTTCCCCATATAAAAAACTCTGTTCAGGCGAATGACCTACAGGTGTTACCAAAAAACCGTCTTGATTCGGAACCAGCCAATCTTTGTAAAAAAGCACTGCTCCCTTAAGTAATGGGTAGGCTTCCTCCCTAAGAAATTCCTCATTACCCGTGAAAAGATAATGTTCCCAAAAATGGCTAACCAGCCAACCCGAAGCTACTGGCCAAAATGAGCAGGCACAGGAATCAACAGGCCCAGAATTCCGCCAAATGGACATATTGTGGTTGGCCAACCATCCAGAATTACCATACATTGAGCGTGCCACTTTTGCCCCATTTTCCGACAACTCCTTTACAGATGTGAAAAATGGCTCATGGCATTCCGAGAGATTTGTGACCTCCGCAGGCCAGTAATTCATTTCCATATTAATATTCATTGTATAGGCACTGGCCCATGGTGGTATAAGTTTATCATTCCAAATTCCCTGTAAATTAAGTGGTTGCCCTCCAGGCCTGGAGCCCGAAATCATCAAATACCGCCCGTACTGAAAAAATAATGCTGCGAGATTTTCATCACCACCCTCTTTGTAGCGCATGATCCGTTCGTCTGTGGGAAGATTTGACCGTTTCCCGACTTTGTTTATTTCAAGATCGACTCGATCAAACAGAGAAGTGTAGTCCGCAATATGACGTTCTTTAATTTTCTCATAATTGGAATTCAGTACCCCTTTAAGATATGACTTAACCCTTTGTTCAGGCAATTCTTTACTAATAGGGCTTTCGTCGAAAGCTGTAAAACTTGTAGCCGCTGTAAGCTTTATTACCATTTCATCGACATTCGTAAACGTTAACTTCCCATCGATGTACACTACTTCACCACCCTCGTGATCAACTATTAAACGAGATTGAAAGTACATGCCTAACCCATCCACCTCATCATGGTATAGAATCTGTTTGGCAATAGGCTTTCTACTACGATCCTTATTATATATTTCTGGATATTTATGCTCGTCCTGATAGTTTTCCACGTGCTCAAGGGTTCTTCTCAGTGCAAATCCAGGTACCTGTGCATTGAGGTAAAGTTCATTATTTGAGCCACCAACTTCCATAGTCGGTTCGTGAATCGTGGAAAAAGATATCGCTCCGCTCATTTGATCCGGTCCATTGGCCGAAAGCTTAATAACAAATATGTGATCTGGATAACTGGCAAAAACTTCCCGTTCGTATTTAGTATTACCAATGGCATACGACACTTTATGTACGGCTTTGGAAATATCCAATACTCTTTGGTAGTTGGAGACCTTTCCGGTATGTGCCATATCTATCCAGAGATCACTCATGGGCTGGTACAAATCCTGCGGGCGACCCAACCATTTTTTTTGAACCATTTCCTGACCTTCGGCATATTTACCCTGATCAAACAATGCCATAATTTCATTATAATCCTCGCGAATATTAAAATTTTCATATTTCCTGTTCGGATCACCACTATACAGTGTTGACTCGTTGAGTTGAATCCTCTCCTTGAAGGGATCACCAAAGACCATTCCTCCCATATATCCATTCCCTATGGGTAAGGCCTCCGTCCATACCTCGGCAGGTTTATCATACTGAAGGATGTTTGAATTGGTTTGCCCAAATACATTATAAACAAAGAGCAAATAAGCTATAATTCCTACTTTTATTTTCATAATATCTATTTACCTATTTTACTTTCCTATTTATGATTAACTATACGTACGTCGGCCCGTCTACTTTCAGGAAACACTTTTAGTTCCTCGATTTTACCGTCTTTGAATATTCCTTCAACAATAGTATTTTTGGGTGCATGCAACTTAAAATTCACATCCCAGGTTTTTGGCCACGCCGGAAACAACAGTATTTCGTTTCCAAAACATTGCATCAACATTTCTTGTAGTCCTATCATACCAGAACCTCCCCAATTGTGATCGGGAACCCAGTCATGTCCAGGGCCCCAGAATGTGGGATATCGACGTTCTGAATTTTTCAATTTCTTTGAATTATAATCTGCCGCAGCGTCCGTCATTCCCATCCTAGCAAATTGAATACCGTCCTGATGCCAGCTCATAATAGTTCCCTTTCGGAACGCAGGAGCTAAATCATAAGAATTTTTGAATAATTCAATCTCCGTATCACCAATTTTAAACTGATTAAAAGGAAACAGCGGGTAGAATTGTGGCAGCTCTTGATTGGACTCTTCGATCCAGCTTTCTGCTGGCTTAATTGTTCGTAGCCCATTGACCTCTTCAAATGCATAATTGGGAATGCGGTTTAAATATTCCCGATAGTATTCTTTTCTTTTCGAAGGGAGTAATTTTTCGCTTAAGGTCAGCATGGTGGTCAAGCATGCATTAAGACCCGAAAGTACGTCAACAGGGTTTTTTGCTCCGCGATACGATTCACAAGAAGTAGAAGGAAAAATTACAAGTTTTCCGTTTTCATCCAATTCTTTAGCATTACGCATTTTTTGTCGTGCCCGGTAGTGTTCATCGAAAAAAATTAGAGCCTTTTCAATGAAAGGCATATACCTTGTTATATCTGCTCCGGTAAATCGGTGATACTCCAGGATCATATAAGCATGTTCAATCTGCGACTCCCAATGATAGGCTATCGATCCATTTGCCATTACCCCTTTTTCTACCAGATCATTATATGCTTTAGCCCCATTTGCCCGAGGATCGCCAAAGGGAGTTTCCTCCCCACGTATTCTATAATTCTTATCATTCTGCCATCCCCAGCCATCACCAAAGGCTATTCCTGGAACACTCGTATATTCACAATAAACTGCCCCATCATGGCCAAAATGTTCTTTTACACGTGCAGTTGCACCTGGCAGTCCTTTTAGGTAAAGTTCAAACTGAGGCAATATGGCATCGAAATCACCCGATTTTAGCATTGGCCAATAAAGCAATCTCTGGTTTTGTGCCGTAAACACGGATCCGCCCCATTGACGCCAATCTGGGCCGTGCGCTTTTTCTTCATCTACCAGACCAGAATCAAAAGTTAGATTACCACCGTTAAATTTTGTAGGGTATTCGCCAAAAGCATTTCCCCCCAACTGGTAACGGAACAATTGATAGTTGCGCCCAATTTGCCAAATGGAATCGTTAGGATTCGAATTTCCAGGTTGGATCACAATATAACTTCGGTTCCAGAAATCGTTCCACCACAATACGGAATTCTCAATTGATTTCTGATGGTCAGCTTTAGAAGATTCAACCGTATTTAAAAGCTTGGCTTTCCATTCGGAAACTGTTTCAGCTTGTGCAATGTGTGTTGCAATACTAATTTTATGTTTCCTTTTTGCGGTGTTACTTTTTAATCCCCATGATTTAAAGGGAGTATTCTGATACATTCCAATCTTGGTTCCATTTGCAATAAAGCCCTCGCCAAATAACAATCCTCCAAATGTTCGATTTTTTAGGTCATCTTTTATTTCATCAGCATATGCCTCCAACCCCTGAAGTTTTACAAATGCCTCAGGCACAGGTTTTTGGTCCGGGTTGCGGTGATAAAATAAAATTCCATCGGTTGTTTGTTCAAAAATGTCTTTGGTCCTGATAACTTTTCCGGGATATCCTTCAAGGCCAAATGCCCCGAAGCGTTCCTTTCCGAATGTCAATTCTTTATCTTCTGTCCGCCAACTTTCATATTCAACAGTGGCATTTATTTTTTGATTTGATTCTACATCTATGTGTACTATTGGTCGATATACATCGACCCATAATTTAATTTTGGCATTTAAACTATTTGGACCAACCTTTTTCTCTGATTCAACCTCAATAAATCCGTCGATTAATTTTAATTCTTGCTTGAAGCTATTTTCTCCATCAAATGGATTTGGATTCAAGTTTATGCGGAAGCGGCCCATTTTTAAAAACTCTCCGTTTTCACTCAAACTGCCACTGCGCTGAACATAAAGTAGAACCTCACCGTTTTCTACCCATACGTTACATCCAATATCGCCACCACCCAATGGCATTGATTCTGAACTATTTTTACTTTGTTCGTGCCAAACAATATTATATGAATCAGGTAACGTTCGTGGTGATTGGGAAAATAACTTACTAAGGCCGATCAATAAAAAAATGAGTAATTTTTTTTTACTAAAATTCATTGTATACTTATATTTATTTAAAAAAAGGACTGGTATCAAATCCAGTCCATTTTCCAACTAACTCAAAACTATACTTTTAATTAAATGGTAAAATATTAACCAATTATCTCTTCCATATAAAACTAACCATTCCATATTAGGTTCTAATATCCGGGATTTTGATCCAATTTGGCTTCTGTATTCCTTTCAATTTCACTATTCGGGATAGGCCATAGATTCTGATAGTCAAAAATCTGATTCGTTCCCAAAGTCCCGTTATGCATGGGATTAAATGCCCGCACACGTTCTACTAGAGTTCCTGTTCTCATTAAGGTCATCAATCTGTTTTCTTCTACAAAAAGCTCCCTAGCCCTTTCGTCCAAAATAAACTCCATAGTAACATCACTTGAAGTAATTGGACTTGCCATTGAACGTTCTCGAATTTCGTTAATGTCGTCGGCAGCAGCATCCAAATTACCATTCAGGTAATGTGCTTCCGCCCTTAATAAGAATGTTTCTGCCAATCGCATTACATAACGATCACGATAAGAGCTATTGGCTTGATTATCCCCCACCTCGGCTGGAAAGTTATTAATTGGGGTACTTTTAGCAAAAATAGCGCTCCACCAACGTTTTAATGGATCACTAAACTCCGTAATAGAGCCACTTTCGATAATCTTTTGTCCATAATAAGCAGATTCCGGATTGTCCGAGACAATATCACGTATTATATTGTACTCAGAATTTCTCATATCATTTCCTGAGTCATGCCAAACTTGATTAAGCATATAATCGGATGCGGCCCACCAGCCTATACCACGTCCACCATACTTCTGCGTTGGTCCAACAAAAAGGTTTAAGCCATCACTGTTACCCTTTAATTGCCAGTATAGGGGTACCAGGAACCTTGCAAGGTTGTCTTCAATTTCACCTCCAGCTACAAGATATTCATATTGTGACACATAAATTGATTCGGTATTACCAGATCCCCTATTCTGATTGCCCCTTCTGAAAAGGTCCCAATACACATCACCTGGCTCATCACTTCTAGTTCCAAAGCGGTCTTTCATTAGAGAATAACCTAAATTGTCTATTACTTCAGACGCTGCGGTTATCGCTTTCGGATAGTCCTTTATTACAATATATGCTTCTGACAACAAGTGAAAGGCTGCTCCTTTAGCTATTCGTCCATCCTGTTCCACTTCGTCTGCTCCTGGTAAAAATTGGGCGGCATCGGTAAGATCTTCAATGATTTGAGCCCAGACCTCTACTGCCGAAGCTCTTACGAAATCTCTTTTTGGCGAATCGGTTTCCTCTAGAACTAAAGGAACACCACCATACATAGTTACTAATCCCCTATAGGCAAATGCCCTAAAAAATTTAGCCTCTCCTTTTTTAATATTTCGTTGATCCTCGGACATAAATTCAATATTATCTATTCTGTTCAATATGACGTTTGCATCATAAATCTGTTGATAAAAATCGTTCCAAAACCTTCCGATTTGTCTTTTTTCTGGGCGTATCTGATCTCCCCATGAATTAAGTTCATGGTTTGGGGCAATAGCATCATACCCTACATCCGTGGTGTATTGAAATGTAAATGCATCTCCGTTGGCACCACTACCATATAACATATTACTTACATTTCTGTATAGTTGGACTACGGCTATATCCAACTGTTCGGGGGTAGTAAAGGAATTGTCTGGAGTATAAAAACTAAAAGCTTCCTCCTCTAACCACTGGTCTTCATTGCATGAAGTTATTATCATGAACAACGAAAATATATATATGAGATTTTTCATTTTTTTCTTTTTTGATTAAAATTCAACATTTAGTCCTAGGGAATAGCTTCTTAATAGTGGAGAACCAGGAGAAAATCCCGCCCCGGTTTCAGGGTCCACACCGTTCCATTTGGTCCAAGTTGCCAAGTTTTTGCCAGATATAAATAACTTTAAGTTGCTGACGTGCAATGCATCTTTCAGTTGCTCTGGAAAAATGTAGGATAATGATACATCTTGCAAGCGCACAAAATTCCTTTGGGTATATGGTGTACCTCCAAACTGAGATGCCAAATCCAACCTTCGGTATTTTGCATTTGGGTTCTCGGGCATCCAATAATCCCATGCACCTCTTGGTATATTGCTGTAAGATAATTGGTCTCTTTTGTTCCAACTTCCATTACTATGAGGGGCATCGTCTCCGAAATAATAATCGCTGCCTCCTTGAATGGAATTAACGAAAACGTATAGACTGAGATTCTTATAATTAAGGGTATTACTAACACCAAAACGATAGGCAGGATCCACGTAACCCAATATCTTTCTATCATTCAAGGAAGAAATATCACCACTATCATCGAGATCACGAAGTTTATAGGTTCCCGGAAAAAACCCACTATAAATAGACCCATCGGCTTCATCGGCCAATTGCCACATGCCAGTAATTTCGTAATCATAAATAACGTTTTGCGGTTCTCCAATAAAAAGTCCACTTCCTACCAAGTCATCTTCATTACCATCACCATCATTGTCATTTTCCGGACCTAATATAGAGTCTATTTTATTTCGATAGCTACTAAAGTTTATTGACGCTACCCAATTCCAGTCTTTACTATTCAATAAATTGCTACTAAGGGTAAATTCCAACCCATGATTGGATACTTTTGCTATATTACTGTTAATTGAATTAAAGCCTGTTAAGTTAGGTAGCTGAATGGCGTAGAGAATATTTTCAGTATCATTTTTATAATATTCAACATTACCACTAACTTTGGAATTGATAACCGAAAAATCCAAACCTAAATTGGTTCCGGTTGTTGTTTCCCATCCTAAGGCATCGTTGGGAAGGGAACTAATAGATTGCCCTTGAAAACTTTGCCCACCGTCACCAAAGACATAACTAGGTCCAGTACTAATAATTGCAGCAGTATCATATCGACCTAGACCCCTTCTTCCCGATTGGCCATACGAGGCCCTTAGTTTTAGGAAATTCAACCAAGAACTATTTTCCAACATGCTTTCGTTGCTTACAACCCATCCCAGACCCACGGTTGGAAAGACAGCTGTCTTATCATTTTTACCAAAGCCAGAAAACCCATCACGCCTAACGGTTCCCGTGATATAGTATTTGTTTTTGTAATCATATAAAAGACGGGCCATGGAATATAAACTACTTTCTTCTTCTTTGTTTGAGGTTACAACGTTTTGACTTGGATCACCAGCCTGCAATCTATTATATCCCAAAAAATCTATACCGAATTGTTTGGCCTCCGCACTGAATGAGTTGATGTTTCTTTTTTCCACACCATAAAGCAAAGTCATATTAAAATTATGATCTTGATTAAATGTCCCTTGGTAGGTTACAATATTATCCAAGGTCCAATCCCTTGCTTCCCCATAGCTTTTGGTGGCACCACCAGTAAAATTATTGGCAGAGGGGTTAAACCGGGAATTATTCTGTGTTCTATAGTTATTTGAATAATTAAGCCTATATGAAAGACCTTTCAACGGCAATTTAATATCAGCATATAAATTACTAAAGAAATTCTTGTTCACCTCTGAATCATCCTGTTCTATTATTAAATAAGGATTTAATGACCCGCCTTCAGGTTGTGGAATAATTTCACCATTTACGTCACGAATCGGCGCCCAAGGTTGTAAATAAAATGGTGTACCAGTACCCGCTGTAACCCCTGAATAATCACCAATAGAAACAAAAGTTTGAGTACCAATATTAAGCCAGTCCGTAATTTTAGCATCAAAGTTGACCCTAAAATTATAACGGGTATAGTCATCATTTTTCAGATATGCCTGTTGATCGGTAATACCACCTGAGACAAAGTATCCTATAGCTTCTGTTTTACCCCTTATACTAAGATTGTGCGTATTTACAAAACCGTTCCCTGTAAAAAGATCCCACCAAGGGGTGTCCACCCCATTGGCATAACCCTGGGATATTTCATTTGTTTTAAAGTTATTTTGCCATACATAATCCGGATTTACTTGAAGGTAGTCTGGTGCCAATCTTCCACCCTCTGCCCAAAATATGTCAGGATAAAACTCCTCCAATTCTGCAGCCCTCATTGGCAGTAACACATTTGAAGGAGACTGAATGGAATAACTGGTACTATATTCAATGGTAGGCTTAATCAAAGTTTGTCCTTTCTTGGTGCTGATCAATATCACACCATTTGATGCTTGTGAACCGTAAATTGCGGCCGAACTTGCATCCTTCAACACATCTATAGAGGCAATATCCGAGGGGTTCAAATCAACTAAATTACCTCTATAAATAATTCCGTCCAATACAATAAGTGGGGCATTGGAACCAGCATCACTAGATAAAGTACTTTGTCCTCTAATGGATATTGTGGGGTTCTGACCCGCGGTGGTAGTAGCACCAACGTTTAACCCTGCCACACTTCCTTGAAGCGCTTGAACTATTGACACATTGGGAAATTCGCTAGCCTTGGCCAAATCGGCACTTGCAACAGCTCCTGTTAAATCTTTTTTCTTTATCGTGGCACCATAACCAATAACCACAACTTCGTCTAGGCCTGCTGCACTCTCCTCCAAAACAATACTAATATTGGACTGTCCATTGATTGGCACTTCTTTGGTTGCAAAACCAATATAGGAAACCACTAAAACAGCATTTTCGTTGTCAACAGAAATTGCAAAATTACCGTCAAAATCTACTTGAATACCATTTGTAGTACCTTTTTCTACAATGTTTGCTCCTGGCAAGGGGGTACTATTTTCATCGGTTACTTGTCCCATTACCTGAAATTGCATTTTCTTGTCCAATGCCTCAACCGAATTACTTTCCGACGAATTCATTGGACTTTTTTTCACTACAATAGTGGAGCCATCTGTGAAGTTGTAAGTAAAACTTAAAGGAGACAGTGTTTTATCCAATAAATCCCCTGCTTTAATCACTCCCTTCTTGAGTTGGATATTCGGCGCGGTTTTGAGCAAGTCATGTCGATAGATAAACTTATAATCGGTCTGCTTATTGATTAGTCGAAAGACCTGTTTAACGTTCAAGGTCACATCTGAATCGACAATAATCTCTGCATTTTGGCCTACCCCATTGACGGGGTTTAGTGCAAATGAAATCGAACAAAATAGAAAAATAATGGATTTCATAAAAAAGCGTAAAAGAACTTTGCCAAATTGGCAAGGTGGTCGGTTGGTTAATTTAATTTTCATAAATTTGTAATGGTTTAGTTAAACATTGTTTTAATTGATCTACTTGGAAAAAGGCCGTTGCTGTGGAAGGTGCTGGCCTTTTCCTTTTTTATTTAATAATAATTGTTTTATCTTTAATTTCAAATTTTATCTGCCCCTCACTCGTGGCTTCTATAAGCTTAAGAATATCTTCTACCGCTTTAGTCCTTTCCAATAATCCTGTAAAAACAAACTTCTTTTGTTTCGCATTCTCAAAGACCACCTCCGTATCGTACCATCTTGACAAGACAGTCAATATTTCCTCCAAGGGTTTTTCGTTGAAGGCAAATAATCCGTTGACCCATGAAATTTCCTGAGATACATCTATTTCCTGAATATCTATTTGATTGCTTTCCTGGCTAATTTTAGCTTGTTGATTAGGCTTTAAAGTTTCACTGACTTCACCTTTTTTAATTCTTATTTTGCCTTCCACTAGGGTGGTGGCCATTACCTCGTCATTATTATAGGCTCTTATATTAAATTCTGTACCCAAAACGTTTATTTCCTGCGATTTTGTAAGCACATGGAACCCTGCGCCTTTGTGCTGAGTACTGGGCGAAACCTTAAAGTAGACCTCACCATATATCAGTTCCACCTTCCGGGTTAGACCTTCGGTGAATGTCACGGGATATTTTAACTTGGTTTCTGAATTCAACCAAACTTCCGTACCGTCTGATAATTTAACAAAAAACTGACCTCCCCTAGGAATGGTCAAATAATTAAATGACTGTTCTTTTTCAACATCATTATTATGCCTTTTTTCAGCATAGACCAATTTCTCCCCATTACTACTAACCTCTCCAGTCTGAAAATTTTTACCTTTTTCCAAGGCTACCTCATCACCATTTCCGAAGGTTAGTATAGCCTTGTCTGTACCAGCTAATATAACTTGCGGCTTTTTAACAATTTCAGTTTCGCTTGTTTTTTCAGTCTTGTACCACATATAAGAGACTAGGCCCAGTATCAACATAACTGAAGCAGCAGCCGCCATTCTCCTATATAAGTTAATCCTCATTGTTCGCCTGCCATTTTTCAGTCTAGCCCTTATAGCTTCCTTGGCTTTATCAACATCGTATTCTGTCATGGAAAGTGTGCTTAAATATTGTGTTTTAACTAGACTATTAAAGACTTGCAACCCTTCAGCCGTTTTTAGCAAATCTTCCAATCTTTCCAACTCGGAACGATTGGCCTCCTGATTTAGAAACTTGACAATTATTTTTTCTACTTCGGCCATCTTTAATCAACAATTATGCATCTAATACGTTCAAATTTTACATACCCCTCTATTTTTTGTGTATTTTTTTTCGATATTCAAAAAAAAAAATTTGTAATATTGAGAATAACCAATTTTAATGGACCACCTAAAAAACCAATATTTAGCCGAAAGATTAATTTCTGGTGACTGCAAAGCCTACGATTTCTTAATGGATATATATTACCAACGCTTGTGCGCATATGCCCAATCCTTATGCAATGACCCCGCATTGGCCGAAGATATTGTTCAAAATGTATTTGTTAGAATATGGGTCAAAAGAAAAAAAATAAATCCAGACTTATCCATCAAGAGTTATTTGTATAAATCTGTTTATAATGAGTTTATAAGTCAATATAGAAAAAATAAACCCGTACTTTATTTGGAAAAAAAATATTTTGAGGCCATTGATGTGGTGGCGGAAATAGAACCTGTAGAATTGGAAGGTCTCATAAAACTAATGAATGCCGAAATTGACAATTTACCCTCTAAATGCAAGGAAATATTTTTAATGAATAAAAAGGAGGGGCTAACCCATACGGAAATCTCCGAATACCTCAATATCTCTACAAAAACAGTGGAGGGCCATATTACCCGTGCCTTTAAAATCCTTACCGAAAAACTGGGTGCCAAAGTGGAAGCTGTGTTTTTCTTACTTTTCGATTTCAAAAAACAAAAAAGAAGGTCTTCTTTGGTGTAAAGTCTTAGCAACCTTTATAATTTGCAGCCAGAAATCAATGAAAACCCGGCATTGGCAAATTAAGATCGGCGTTTTCCAAAATCAGGATCCAATCCTGCCCTCTTCCAGAAGTAGGCGGCTTATAGGTCTGGATACCATCGGTGTCCGATGTGCCCAAATGATGGGACACACCATATCTGGGATCGTACCAAATAGCCTTTTTATTTAAACCTGAAATCATTCCCTTGTCCACCGTAAAGGCCTTCCCACTGGGGGTATAAATCATTGCAAAAGAGGCATCCAGTGCCAATACCGCCCTTATGGGCTCACCATTTATTTCCATGCTATTTTTGATCAACTCGGGCTTGGGAGTCAATTTAGAAAAGGAACGTGCCTCCATTAAGGTTTTAAGATGTTTCATTTGAAAGGCCCCAGGATGGTCCAAGGCATCTTTCCACGGTATTGCGGCCCCAATAATTGGACTATTGTCGGGCGAATACATCTGCCAAATATTATTATTCCCATAGGTATGTCCGCAAGCCCCTGCAAAAACAGACCAATAGGCCGCCTGCCGTGCGTCATAATCGTCAAAGCGATCCTTTGGATCCGTACCTTTAAAATAAAACCCTACCGGTATACTTTCGTATCTCGGTTCTCCGTCCAAGGTTGGTTTTATGGGCTCTAGGGCATAATCATGCTCCGCATAAAGTCCGTTGTAATGCCCATGTTGACCATGGGAAGATTGATACATATTAAAATCAAGCCATTCGGCATTATGAAAATAATCCGACGACATTCCGGGTCCCCTGGGATGAAAAGTGATAAGCTGTTGGTCATTACACCCCTGCTTCAGACCTTGCGCCATTGCCTCCACAATCTTGCGATCATTTTCCGTTCGTATATTTCTATCTCCACCCAATATCCAAATAACAGGTTTGTCCTTATATCTTTTCCCTAAAAACAGTCCAAATTCCTCAGCGCTTTCTGCTGTAAAAATGATGTCCTTTTCACTTAGGGAACTCCAATAACTGCCCCAGGTGGGAAGCATTCCCATAACCAATCCCAAAGAACTTGCCTTATCTACTATGGCGTCTACATGCTTAAAATAAGCTTCATTGGGTCTTTTTGGGTCTTTATTGAATAAGGGCAGGTCCCCATTGGCATTAGGAACGGAAATACCGTTCAGTTCTGATAAAATAACTGCTTGTATAACCGTAAAACCTTTATCTGCCCTATTATTTAGATAATACTCCGCCTCCCCAATGTCCAATCTGTGGAACAATTCCCAAGCCGTATCTCCCAGATAAAAGAAAGGCGTAGCATTTGACTTTTCAATAAATCTTCCATTTTCGCTTATTCGAAGGGACTGCCCAATAACGTATTGAAAATGTAAAAACACCGAAACAAGACTAAAACAAAAAAGTAGTTTTCTCATAAGATTAGATAATAGGATTTAGCAAACAAACCCCAATATCTAAAATTATTACTTCAATTTAAACTAAGTGATTGAAAATTAATCATTTATTTTTCCGTACAAGATATTTGACATATTCCCAATAGAGAATTTTGAACCTTATACTTCAAGATTGTATAACGAATAGTCCCAACTATTAATTGAAAATACAACAGCATAATTCCAGCTAACAATTGGGACCAATATCAAAATTTAAGACCCCAAATTATATTGAATCCCTATACTATTTTTTTGGCTGAAAGAACACCCTTGTCGGAATGGTTTCCCTTTCCTGCCCTGGGCCACTCCATTCCAATTCCAAGGAAGGTTTTCCCTTCTTAGGGGACTTATAATAAACCCGAAATGGATGCAGTCCGGCCTTAAGTTTAATGCTCCCGCTTTTGGGCGAGTTTTGAAAATACTCATAGTCCGCATCAATTACAGCAGCATCGTGGATCCTTAGAAATGCCCCCGAATTCGCCGAGACATAAAAGGTGTAGTCTCCGTCCGAAGGGACTCGGATATAGCCCTCAAAGAACATGGCCCCGGAGCCATTACCGACATTTATCACACCGTTTAGCTGATCCACCTTACCCGTTTCAAACTGGTAGAGCGTTGCCACTTCGGGTACCCATGGGAAATTGCCCTTATATGCTTTCCATTGAATACCATTTTTCATTTTCTCTTTGGGCACAGAAGGAACTGGAACATCATCATATGGTCTTAGAGCAGTACTATTTGGCATTCGAGACCCTAGAACCTTATCTTTCATCTTTTGCTGTAAAGAGACCAGTTTGGGATCGTTGGCCAGATTTTGGGTTTGCTGTGGGTCTTTCAAAACATCGAAGATTTCAAAATCATCCTGATGGGATTTGATGTCGTAACGTAGGCCCACATAATTTTCAATGCGTACCATCTGCATTTGATTACGTGCACGTCCTTGATGTTCCGGTATAAAATCTGCATAGTCCGGTGTCTTTCCCGGCTGAAAGTACTCTATATAAATATTGCTCTCTGCTTGTGTTCCTTTTCCAAGTAAGGAAGGTAATAAGGATACCCCATCCGATATAGCAGGCGCCGGTAGTCCGGCCATTTGCGCAAAAGTGGGCATCCAATCATAGGAAATACTAGGAGTTTCAATATGGTTCCCTGCCGGGATATTCCCTGGCCATAGTGCCAATGTTGGCATTCGTACTCCCCCCTCCAAACAATCGCGCTTTATTCCGTCGAAAGGCCCATAACTCTTAAAAAATGTGGGATCTATAGGTTCATTGGCCAAATAGGATTCCTTGGACGGGCCATTGTCCGAGGTAAATACCACCATGGTATTTTCATCAATTTTTAAATCCTTGAGCAGTTGCAGTATATCGCCCACTGCATCATCTATCCTCCTAGTGTCCGTAGCATAACGCTTATACACCTCAGGCCAGGCCAATTGTGCAGTTGCCGGATTCCCGTCATCGTCATAGGTGGCATTGGCATAATCCGGATGCATCCAAGAATCCACTTCTCCCGAAGCGGTATTGATCATTTTCCCCGGCTCTCCCAACCATTGCAGTCCGCCATTCAATCCACCACCTGCGGGGTAAGCCTGTGTAGGCAACTCAAGAACGGCATGGGGCGTATCATAGGCTAGGTACATAAAAAAGGGTTTGTCGCCTTCCTCCCCTCTCTTGAAATTGACGATCCATTTCTTGGCAGCTGCCGTAAACAGGTCGGTCGTATAACACTTGTCAAGGTCATCGGCTATATTGGTCCTATTCTCATACACTTCCTTACTGCCCCTATAAATTCCTTCTTTGGGATAGTGTTCATGACCATCACCATGGCGTATATAACCCAAGTAATAATCGAACCCACGATTAAGGGGGTGTGCCGTCCAGTTAGGAGCCTTACCTCCTTTTCCCTGCAAGCCCCATTTGCCTATGGCCGCTGTGGTATAGCCCGCGGTCTGCAATACCGACCCCAAGGTATGGTTATTGTCCAAGGCCTTGTCAAACTGATTGTCTCTGATATTGGCATGACCCTGACTACGGCCCAATAACAGCGAGGCCCTGGATGGTGCACATACCGGGGCGGCGGAATAATGCTGCGACATCAAGGCGCCTTCAGCTGCCATTTGATCCAGATTAGGCGTATACTCACGTGGATGCGCCGCCCCTTTTTCCTTAGCCTTCATATTCTGAAAAAGTACCCCCAGATCCCCATAACCCAAGTCATCGGTAAGGATAAAAATGATATTGGGCTTTTTGTTTTCCCTATCAACTTCCGCTGTTACATTGCTTTGGGCAATTAGCCTATTTATGCCCACAATGAGCATTAGGGCGAATATAATTTTTGAAGTCACTGTTTTATGAAGCATGAGCGGTTTATTTTTCTTGTCCAATTAAAAATAGTTTGGGCAAATTAGCATTAATCTGCTTTATTGAAAACAAATGTGGTCAGCGATTTACCTAAGACCTGTATTTTACTCTTTCCAAATTGAGCATCTGGCATTTTACTAAGATTGTTAGATTCACTGGTAACGTAACTCTCGATTTTGGAATTTGATGGTATGTCTATATTTAATTCTAAATGCGCAGTAGCAACCTGTTGATTAACTACAACCAGTACTATACTGTCATCAGCATTTTTATAGGCGGATAGCAACACCCCATCCTTTAGGTTTTCCTCTGTGTTATAAATATCATAGGTAACCGAGATCCTTTTGGCCCCGGGCCTGATGAATCTAGAGTAATTGCCCAAGGCCCATAGCAATTTTGAGCCGTAGAAATTCCCATCCTCACTTTCCTTATCTACATAAATAAGACCGTCCTTAAAATCGTAAGGACTCATGGCCAACCACCAGTGCCAAGCACTGGCATTCGCAATAGTAAGATCGGCATGGATGAGTCGGGCTACATATAGCGCCGTGGGCATACCCAAATCCCTGCCTTTTCCCTTAATCTCCTCATTGTTCTCCAAAATGCAGTATTCGCTCATCCAATATTCCAAGGAAGGGTATTCCAGTAGTTTTTCCGCAATTCGTTCCCTTTCTTTTTTAAGCTTCGATATATCCCAGGTAGTAAAATAACTATGTGCCGCGATCTTTGGTGCTACGGATTTTAGATCCCCCACATAATTAGTACTTTCAGGACTAAAAAAAGATGCTATCTGATCGCTTCTATTAGGATGCTTTTCTTTATCCCCTGTTAAATAGTCAATTTGACCGGCTTCGGTAATTTCTATTTTGGAATTTATTTTCTGTTGGGCAAAAACCGAATCGATTACCCTGGTGGCATTGGCCAATTCAATATTGTTCCAGGGGGAACCTTCCTGTCCGCCTTTCCATTCCCATTGTGGTTCATTGAACGGACTTATATAATCAAAATCTACTGTAAGACTGTCCTTAAAATGCTTTAGCACCTTCGCTAGAAAGTTGGCATAATCCACATAATTGTCCGGGGATAAATTTGCGGCCAAGCCATCATTGGAATGTGCCTTATTGTTTCTGGTCATTTGTATGGGCGGACTATTGACAAATGCAATGAATTGATTTACGCCACTTTCCTTTGCCGCCTGAAGAAACCACTGTTGCCCTGCCTGCTTTTGCCAATTGTAACTTCCGTCATCCTGTAAAAAGCCCTCGGCTCTTCTCCATGGATCCTTTATGCCACTTTCTTCAGCTTGGGTCGTACTTCCTGCCCCGATATTAAATCGCCAGGCAGACAAACCGATTCCTCTTGGTGATCCATCCGGATTATTTTCCTTACTAAACAACCACTCGGCCATTTGTTCCTTTTTTTTATGGGGCCATAAACCCGTATACTCGGCGGCCCAAGCATCGGAGGCTGCAAAATTGTGAATGCTCTGGAAATGGATATTCTGATTTATGTGAACTTCAATAGCAGGGTTTTGCTGTGCACCCGCCCAATGAAAGGCGCACCAAAGGAAGTATAATTTTAACCAATTTTTCATCTCTGCTATTTATGGATTCTATAGTAGAAAAATATAGTCTAATTCATCCTAACCAACCGGCGTACGTCTATGAATATGGATGACACAAATTAATAAAAAGAACCCTATACGTAATGATAGGGCTCTTTAAAAACTAAACTAATCTAACTACTAACAATTTTTTATTCTACACTTAAATAGGTTCCTTGATCAAAAGTAAACACTTCGGAAGGTGTCCTAGCTTCCTTAAAAAGTAATTTCATTTCGGCTACAATTTCCGGATAATCCTTGGCAATATTGTTTTCTTCTCCCAAATCGGCATCCAGATCATAAAGTTCCATCTGATCTTCGGTCGATTCAAAAACATTATACTTTACAGCTTTCCAATTGCCTGTTCTAATAGCTTGTCTGCCACCTTTCTCATGAAACTCCCAATACAAATATTCATGCTCTTTTTGCTCTTTTTCCTCTCCCAAAAGGGTAGGCAAAAAGGAAACACCATCTAAAGAAGGGGGCACTTCCATATTTGCAATACCTGCAAATGTTGGAAATACGTCCCAGAATGCAGAAACATGATCTGTTCTGGTATTTGGTTTAACATGTCCTGGCCACTTAACTATAAGGGGAACCCGGATTCCTCCTTCATAAAGATCCCGCTTGGTACCCTTAAATGGACCGTTGCTATTAAAATAATCAGGATCGGCACCTCCTTCAGTATGTGGACCGTTGTCCGAGGTAAACATAACTATGGTATTGTCGGCAATGCCCAACTGTTCCAATTTGGCCATGATCTCCCCAACTTGATTGTCCAATATATGAATCATGGACACAAATGCGGCATGGGTTTCTTTCTGTGATTCGTAAGGACCATTTCTGTATTCCGGTCCATCATCCACCCCTTTATAAGCTTTTTCAGGAGGAAATTTACCTCTGTATTTTTCCATGATTTCCTCTGGAGCTGCAAGCTCTGCATGTGGTATAATAGATGCTACATAAAGAAAGAAGGGATTATCCTTATTGAACTCAATAAAATCGAGCGTTTTTTCATGTATTAGTTGTGGTGCATAAATCCCTTTCTTTGTTCCTGCATTTTCTTCCAGAACTAAAGAGTCCGTATTGGCCCATAGGTGGCGGGGGTAGTAATTATGCCCCAAGCGTTGGCAATTGTATCCAAAAAAAGTATCGAAACCTTGGTTCAATGGATCCCCTTCCGAACCTGGATATCCTAGCCCCCATTTACCAAAAACTCCAGTGGCATAGCCAGCTTTTTTCATGGCCTCCGCCAAGGTGTAGGTATTATCGGGTATGGGATACTGCCCCTCTGGTTGTATTTCCTTATTGCCACGTACAAAGGTATGTCCTGTGTGCATACCAGTCAACAATGCAGATCTAGACGGAGCACATACCGTACTACCGGAATAATGTTCGGTAAAAAGCATTCCTTGCCTGGCCAATTTATCTATGTTGGGTGTTGTAAACTTTTGCTGTCCATAGGCACTTAAATCCCCATAACCCAAGTCATCGGCCAAGATGTAAATAATATTGGGTTTGGCTACCTTTTCCTGAGTGCTGTCTGTTTTGGAGGCCTCAGTTAGCTGACCTTTGTTTTTGCATGCAAATGCACAGGAAATAAGGAATATAAGTAATCCTAAATGGAGAAATTTTTTAGTCATGGTGTTATTATCAATTACATTGGGGCAAGAATACCTTACCCCAATGTAGTTAAAATTAGGCTACTATCTATACCCGTTGTTGGTCGGATCCGAATTTAAAAGATTTGGGTTCAATAATATCTCGTCCTGTGGAATAGGCAACAAAACGTGATGTGGTTTTATATTATCCCCTGGATTATTAAATGATCTATGCTGTACATTGCGTACTACATCCAACAAAATACCCCATCGGATCAAATCCATTTTTCTATAACCCTCAGTGCACAACTCATACTTACGCTCATCATACATGGCTTCCCTAAACTGTGATTGTGACATACCTGACCAAGGCTTGTCCGGCTCAAACGCACGCTCACGAACTTTATTGACGTAGGTATATGCGCCGCCAGGACCATTTAATTCATTTTCCGCCTCTGCTGCCATTAAATAAATATCAGCCAAACGGAATACAATATAGTTCTCATTATGGTTACCTCTTGGAGAAGAGTTGTTCAAATTCCAATTCTTTCTATAGTAAGGGAAGGATAGTTGATACCCCAAATATTCGGTAACTATGGTTGCATCGTATCTAAGGTCATCAGCATCCCAATTGGCCTTATCGGCTATTTCGGGAAGAGGCACAGCCCAACCATACCCACTCATATCCTGATCCACGGCCTGAAGATCCGCTTGTAGCAACTCCCAATTAGTTGGCGTCCCAGGACCACCTGGACGTGCGTTTCTGTTATTTGGCTCATCTCTAAGTCTAGGGTTGTAGTCATCCGTACGCTGGGTAGCGGCATCACCATAAATACCATCGGTTGTAAAGTCGATAGCAAAGATTTGCTCATCATTGTATTGGTCTGTTGGGTTGGTCTGGTCAAAAACAGAAGCAAAATCCTCCAATAATCTGTGAGGTGAATTATTGATTATTTCATCACACTCACCTTTAGCCAATAGCCATTCTTCATCAAATAGATGAAATTTGGCCTTCAAGGCTGCTGCAGCCCACTTGCTGGCTCTTCCCAAATCCCCTCCAGAATACGAACTTGGCAAAAGCTCAAATGCCGTAGCCAAATCATTTTTCATTTCGGTTCTTATTTGCTCTTTTGAAAATCTTTCCAAGGAACCCAATTCATCAAGAGGTAATAATTCCCTAAAGTAGGGAACGTCGCCCCAAAGATTGGTCAAATGAAAATAAGCCAGAGCACGAATAAAAAGGCTCTCCCCCAACACTTGGTCCCTTACGGCCTCCGATAAATTTTCGTTGCCCTCGACATTTTCAATATTCAGGGAAGCATTTCTTACTATTTCATACAACGATGACCATACCCCGTTACCATCTGCAACACCCTCTGCTATTAAATAATTATGGATTTGACCATTTACATTTCTGCTTGGTCCTACCTCGTCTGCACCACTAACATAATAGTCATCCAATCCACGCGTTTTATATAAGCTACCTCTGTGCAATATCCTATATAATCCATTGGATGCCAACAAAGCTTCTTGGTCGTTATTAAAAAAATTATCTGTCGCAATTTGATCACGAAGGTCTTCCTCCAAAAATTTATCACAACTCAATAGAAGAACAAAAGCCATTGATAAAAGACCTGTTTTTATAAATATATTTTTCATGTTCCTGTTTTTTAAAATTCTAATTTAACTCCAGTTACTATACTTCTTGCATAGGGGTACTGACCACTAGCAAAACCTTGAGATACGGAGCCAAATCCACTTCCTGCCGTGAAATTATTAACCTCAGGGTCTCCTAATTGAAAATCAGAAAACAACAAAAGGTTTTTTCCTGTAACATAAATATTTACAGATTTGAATACCTTATCCAATTTTGCTTTTGCCAAGGGAATATCATAAGAAAGGGATACGGAACGTAATCTAACAAAGGAACCATCCTCCACATTCGCCGTACTGTTTGGATTGAACAAACTTGTGGATGTTCCAGCCCTCGGAATGTCCGATGTCTCATTTATTCCAGGAACATATCTGTCCAAAACCCTAGTATCCACATTTTCGTCCCCTCTTCCAAAGAAGGATCTTTGGGATACTACATTAAAGATATCCGCACCAAATGAATATTGAAAGAAAACATCCAAATTCAACCCTTTGTAAGAAAAATTATTTCTAAACCCTCCATAAAAATCGGGCTGAGGACTTCCTATAACACTGTAATCCTCCTGATTGATAACTCCATCTTCATTAACGTCCCTATATCTTGGACTTCCTAGAAAAGCACGGCCTATGGCCTGATCATCGATAATCTCTTGCGGATCCTTGTAGGTCCCCAAGTATTCTGCGCCGAAGAATACGGGCATAGCCTCTCCTACGATTAAACGTGCCGAAGGGCCTCCCTGATTTCCTGTAGACTGAATATTGATAAAAGGTTCATCTCCTAAATCCAACACCTCACTATTATTCGTGGAAACAGTAAGGGTAGTATTCCAATTAAAATTATTAGTAGAAACGTTCACCGTATTCAACATAAACTCAAATCCTCTGTTTTCCACACTACCAACATTTTCCAAAACTCTGTTTCCTGCTGTATTGGGCAAGTCCCTAAAGAGTAATAAATCTTCGGTTGTTTTCTTATAGTATCCAGCTTCGAGGTTAAGCCTGTTTTTAAACAAGCCTAATTCTAGCCCCAAATCTAATTGTTTGGTGGTTTCCCATTGTAATCCACTGGAACCTGGTGCCGCCAAAATAACTGCTGGAACCAGTGATTCGTTAAAATAGTTGAATTGTGGGTTAAATAGATCAAATGAATTATAGGCATCAACTCCTTGTTCTCCTACTATTCCATAGCTTCCCCTAAGTTTCAAAGTATTTATCGAATTTACGTTTTCCATAAAACTTTCTTCATCCACATTCCATGCCGCCCCGGCGGAAGGAAAAAATGCATACTTTTTCCCTGTTTCAAAAACGGAAGAACCATCACGTCTTCCTACCAAGGTCAAAATATATCGACTATCATAGCCGTAAGTTAAACGCCCCAACAAGGAAGCCAAAGTTCTTTGGTTATATCCTGAACCTACCTGATAGGTCTCAGGGTCAGATCCCAATGATAAATTATTAAAACTTACCACATCATTCGGGAATCCTTCTGCAGATGCACTGCTACTTTCCGAAACAATTTTTTGAGCAGTGAAACCTCCCAAAAGTTTGAAGGAATGTTTACCAAAATCTTTGTCATAGGTAAATGTTGTTTCGCTCAAGATATCTTTGGACTGCGTAGTTGAAACTTGGGCATAGCCTCCAATGTTATTGTTCAAAATACGTTCTGGCAATGCCCCAGGCTGGTAATCATTACCCTTATAGTAATTTAAAGTTGCCCCAATGGAGGTCTTTAACTTAAAATCATTAAAAAGTTCATATTCAAAATAAGCATTGGTAATTAAGTTGGTTACCAAATTATGATCTACCCTTAAATCAATATCGGCCTGAGGGTTGCGTTGTAAAGTACCACTCAAAGGATTGGTCCCGGTATAATTACCCTGATCATCGTAAACGGTCCTTATGGGAAGGACACTTGAAATAATCTGGCCAAAATTAACTTTATTGTTTTCCTGCCTTAAGCTACTAACATTTAGACGCATCCCCATCTTAAAACGATCAGATATATCCAAGTCAAAATTATTCCTAAAAACAACCCTTTCAAGACCAGAATTTTTAATAACTCCATTTTGCTTAAAATAGGACAGGGAACTATAATAGTTTGTATTTTCGGTTCTCCCTGTTACAGACACGTCCGTATTGTAAATGGTTCCCAATTGAGATATTACATCTATCCAGTCTGTAGTTGGCACACTGCCCGGATCATCATATTGCAATGGCAAGGATGTATCCGTTAAGCCAACAGGAAGTTGAACACCGTTAAAGTCAATGTTGGGACCAGGCACAAACTGTCCAGATTCGTTAATGTAATCCACATAATCACGACCTCCCAAAATCTCGATCTTGTTTGCCATAATATCCGTACTAACATAAGAATTAACGCTGAAAGTAGGCTTTCCAGGTGCATTGCCCTTACCACTTTTAGTGGTAATCAAGATGACCCCTGAAGCACCCCTTGTTCCATAAATAGCCAGTGCTGTTGCATCTTTAAGCACATCAATAGATTCTACGTCGTTTACATTAATATTATTAAGGTTAAATCCAGTTCCTACAATAAATCCATCCACAACATAAAGGGGATCATTGTTCCCATTAATGGAACTATTACCTCTAATTCTAATTGTAGAGCCAGTTCCCGGGGCACCGCTATTGGAAGTTACTTCAACTCCGGAAGCCCTACCCTGTAAAGCTTGGTCCAATCTAGCTACTGGCTGATTTTCCAAAACATCCGACTTTACCGTAGATACCGAAGAAACCAAATCCTTTTTAGTGGAGGTACCATAACCTATAACCACTACCTCATCCAAAAGGGAAACGTCTTCCTTAAGCACTACATCAATAGTAGTAGACTTTCCCACCTGAACACTTTGGGCAATAAAGCCCAAATACCTAAATTCCAAAACAGAGCCTTCAGATGCGGCAATGGAGTAATTTCCATCAAAATCCGCAACAGCACCTGTAGTAGTCCCCTTGACCAAAACATTCACCCCTGGAAGAGGCTGACCTGTTTCATCAACGACCGTTCCGCTTATAATTTGCTGAGCTTGAAGCGATACTATACTGAAAAACAGTAGTAACAATAAAATCCTTTTTAATTTCATATTGGTATATGTTGGTTAATAATTAAACCGATTATTCCACAACAATCGACATGGTGTAAATATAAATTGGGACATAGGACTACAAATCCCAATTTGGTGCTATAATGTTGCATTTCCTTGATTTAAAGGCCTCAATAGCCTATTTTGCAACATATTTACCCACAATACTTGACATCAGCCCCCCTTATTTTGGCAAAAGGACAGCTATTTTTAACATTTCTTAACATTATCATGGCATTAACCAGACATATACTTTAAAAACTCTGGATACAACCTGATAGCAGCTCCAAGCTATGAAGTACATACCATTTTACTTTTTTGCATTGTTAATCCAGCTAAGCAGCTTGGGCCAAGGGAACAACACCAACCTTCAAAAGCTGAATATAGATGGTGTACCCTTTAACAAAAAGACCAACATTGTTTTTGAGGATCATTTGGGGTTCCTTTGGCTAGGAACCGATAGCGGTCTATATAGATATGATGGGCATTCCCTTGTAGAAAACCAATACGATGTATTTGATGAGCATTCCATACCCAACAATAGTATAAATTCAATAGTTGAAGATGACCTTGGAAACTTATGGATTGGAAGTGAAAGCTATTTAATCCACTACAACAGAAAGTCCAATAAGTTTAAAGGATATTACAAAAACAACACTACGATTGTTCTGGGAAAATCTTCGGACGGAGTTATCTGGGCCAATTTAAGGAATACGGGAATTGTAAAAATTAACCCCAGTGACGTAGTAGAAGAAATTGAATTTCAAACCGAATTCAACTACAAACAGGAAGAAAGGATTTGGGCCGATAAAAAGCAAATCAACAACTTCTCTGAAGATATATTCGGCAGAACCTGGTTCGCCACACCTAATGGAATAATTTTACTTGGGGAAGAAAACCGTTTGATAGAAACTGGATTTAAGAAGGACACCCAGGTCTTGATAAATACTAAAAACAACAACTTCATAGCAGCCACTAATGAAGGCATATTTATTCTGGGTTATGAAAAAGACAATTACAGACTGGAAATACTTGAAACATACACCCATCTTACCGATGACAAAGAGAACGGACAGAAATTAAATGCATTGAGCCTAGACAAGGAAACCTCCATCTTATGGGTTGGCACCCAAGCCGGGCTTATAAAAGGAATTAGAAAAAACAATAGGTATTCCTTTGAAAAAATGAACAACACCAACAACAACAGACAATCATACGACAACAGAATCAATGCTTTATTAAATGATAGATATAATAATTTATGGATTGCCACGAACAAAGGGGTAGATAAATATATAGGTAGAACCTCTATTTTCAATTATACCTCTATAGACGATAACCTCAACAATTTCTTCCCTAAATCCTTATACAAGGAGAATGGTCAAGAAATCCTATTATCTATTAACAACAAAGGATTGTACAGGTATAACCAGAAACTAAAAATCAACCAATTATTACTGCCAATCGGCAATTACCCCATAATAGCCAGAAAAGATTTTGAAGAAAAAGAACTTCTTGTTGGGGTAGGCGGGCATCTCTTAAAATCCAATAACTATAACCGCAAAAAAAAGGGGTTGGAAATAGATACTATTAAAAGTTTTTCCAAAGACATAGTAGACATAATTCCTTTAAATAAAAATGAAATATGGGTAGGATTATGGGGCGGTGGTATACACATACTAAATTCCGAGGCAAGCATTTCCGAATTCAAACTCAAAATTATCTCCAATTTAATGGGGAAGAATGTTTCCGTAATGCACTTGGATAAAAAGCAGAACTTATGGATCGGGACCCGGGGAGACGGACTTTTTAAAATTGACCTCATTAATGATGAAATAGAAATATTCAATCCTTCCATAAAGGGCGGCCTTTCGTCCAATGCCATTCTATGTCTGTTGGAAACCGGAAAAGGAGACCTCTGGATCGGGACAAGGGGCGGTGGTATTAATTTTTACAATAGTAAAACCCAAACCATACAATCCTTTAGTAAAAAAGAAGGATTATTATCTACCACTGTTTCCAGTATTGAAACCGACAATTCTGGTCATTTGTGGCTTAGTACACAGGGTGGAATTTCCAGATTTGACGTAGCTGAAAAAAAATTCGTGAACTTTGGCATGGAGGATGGTCTTACGGAAAGCCATTTCATTTTCAACTCCTATGCCAAGGACAAAGATGGAACCATATATTTTGGCTGTCCTGGTGGATTTTACAGTGTTGCTACAGAAAATTACGAAAAAACGGACCTTATTCCCAATACCATTATCACCAAATTCCACATCCTGAGCAATGAATCTGCTGAATCTCCAATGGACTTTTCTTTCACCTTTGAGAGCTTAGGGCCTTCTGAAAAATTGGAACTCCCCTACAACAGCAATAATATTGCCATTGAATTTTCTTCATTGGATTTAACTGCCCCAAATAAAAACGAATATACCTATAAGCTGGAAGGCATTAACGACTTTTGGCACCAAACCAAGGCTTCGAATAGAAATGCCAATTATAATGACCTGCCCCCAGGCAATTATACCTTTAAGGTAAAAAGCTCCAATAGTGACGGTGTTTGGAATACTACCCCAACGCAACTAAGCTTTGTGATTGCTCCTCCCTACTGGAGAAGTAACTTGGCTTACTTCATTTACGCCGTGCTTTTGGCAATTTGTATATACATTACCTATTTACTAGTGCAGCGATGGTACACATTGAAGAAAAATTTGGTTACTGAGACCATAAGCCGGGAAAAGGACAATGAAATAAACCGAATGAAAATGGTATTCTTCACGGATATCTCCCATGAATTACGTACACCGTTGTCCCTAATTCTTGGAACAATAGAAAAAGTAGTAAAAGAAAAGCAATTTACCTTAAGTCCGTTGACTTCTCAACGCATCTATAACAATACCCTTAGAATGCACAGGCTGATAAATCAAATCATGGACATTAGAAAATTTGACGAAGGCAAACTCAAATTGAGAATTTCCAAAAATGATATCGTAAGGGACATACATACAATTAAAAATGCTTTCAACGATTTTGCGAGAATTTATGAAATAAAATACGACTTTATATGTAACAAGGAAGAAATCCGGGGATGGTATGATGTGGACATAATGGAAAAAATACTTTTCAATCTACTTTCAAATGCATTTAAACACACCCTTAAAAAAGGAGAAATAAGTGTTACGCTGGAAGTTGCAAATATGAACGACAACGATTTTATAAGGCTGCATAGAAAAAAGGGCGAGTATATTAAATGTTCCGTCAGGGATAACGGAATTGGTATTCCCAAAAAAGATCTTCCCCATATTTTCGATAGATATTATCAAGCAACAAAGACCTATAGCAACCAAATTCCGGGTACCGGAATAGGTATGGAATTGGTACAAAAGCTTGTGGAAAGACATCATGGCAAAATCATAGTTGAAAGTGAGGAAGGGGTATTTACCGAATTCAGCTTCTTTCTCCCAATCCACAAGAATGCCTTCGACAAAAAGGAAAGAATAGATACTGGCAAACCTCTAACAAGAAATTTTATCCATAATTCCGAATTCCAGATAATTGACGAGGTCACTTCTGAATTCGAAGCAAAATCAGAGTCAGAAGGTAAGGACAAACCCAAGGTGCTATTGGTTGAGGACAATGATGACTTAAGATTTATAGTGAAAGAGGAATTAAAGGATGATTTCAATATAATTGAGGCCTCTAATGGACAAGAAGGTTATGAAACCATTCTTAAGGAAAAACCCCAATTGATTATATGCGATATACTAATGCCAATTGAAGATGGTGTATCCATGCTGAAAAGGGTTAAGGATAATGATGATATAAACACCATTCCCATTTTTATGCTGACCGCCAAAAACTCGGAAGAGACAAAAATAAAGTGTCTGAGTTTGGGAGCAGAGGATTATATTGAAAAACCATTTAGTTTAGAATTTGTAAAATGGAAAGTAAAAAATGCCCTTATTACCCGACAGGAACTCAAAGAAAAATATAGTAAAATAATTACCACAGCACCTCAAGAAATTGAAGTGGATTCCCAAGATGAAAAATTTATTAAAAAACTTGTTCAAATTATAGAAGATTCTATGGATGATAATTTGCTAAGTGTGGAGTATCTGGCCTCGGAAGTGGGGATGAGCAGGGCAAACCTATATAGAAAGGTACAGACTATTATGGACGATACGCCAGTAAACTTCATTAAACAAATACGTTTAAAAAGAGCCGCCCAGCTCCTCAGAAAAAACCAAATGTACATTTCAGAAGTAGCCTATATGACAGGGTTCAGCAATCAAAAATACTTCAGCAAATGTTTCAGTAAGGAATACGGCAAAAGTCCAACGGAATATGCAAAGCAGTTTTCAAAGGATGTGGCAACAAATAAAAAGGACTTGGTGCCTTAATGTAAGGCCGCTTATGAATTATTTTTAACATAAATTAGACCCTATATCCTCTAAAATATCAAATAGCTATAGTATCATGAATCGCATAAGACCATACCTCCCCGCCATTGCTTTGACAATAATGTGTTCATTGCACTCCTGCAAATCCCCAAAAGAGAACGAGCCAAACAAGGCACTTCC
>TARA_R110002012_G_scaffold104009_4_pt1 | contig 39415 bp, 41 predicted proteins | sample TARA_R110002012 | Tara Oceans TARA_R110002012 (sample SAMEA4396515) | marine metagenome | biome: Westerlies Biome; feature: [DCM] deep chlorophyll maximum layer (ENVO:01000326); material: water (ENVO:00002006), including particulate matter (ENVO:01000060) such as... | depth 40 m
CTGCCGCGCGCCGCTGGGTTCTCCGGTCGCTGCGCGCCGGAGAATGACGACGGCGGGGTCCACCCCGTCACATACCACCGGTTCACAAACCGGCCCCACAGGCCTAACCTGCCGCCATGACCCATAACGCCCTGACCCCCGCCTTCGCCCCTGCCCTCGCCCTCGCCGCCGCCCTCGGCCTGGCCGGCTGCAGTCCGGGGGGCGGGGCCCCGGCCGATGCGCCCCAGGCCCCGGTCGCCGCGCCAGTTGTGGCCCAGAACAACGCCCTGCCCGACGCCCTGCTCGAGGCCGACGGCTTCACCCCGGCCAATCCCGGCGGCCACGGCACGGCACTGAAAATGACCTTCGGCCAGCCCCGGGCCGAGATCATCGACTTCATGACCACCCTGCACGGCGGCACCGCCCCGACCCTCAGCCACAATGACGAATGCGGGGCCGGGCCGATGAATTTCGCCCGCTGGAGCGACGCCTTCACCCTGGCCTTCCAGGACGGCAAATTCGCCGGCTGGTGGGCCGACGAGCACGCCCCGTCCGGCTTCTCCACCCTGGACGACATCCGCGTCGGCTCGACCCTGGCCCAGGTCCGCGCCGCCTGGCCCGAAGTCCAGGTCATGAACGACTCCATCGGCCCCGAATTCCACGCCGCCGGCCTGTCCGGCACCCTGTCCGGCACCGCCCCCACCGCCACCGTCACCGCCCTCTGGGCCGGTGCCTCCTGCATCTTCCGCTAGGGCCGACCCATCGTCATCCCGGCGGCGCGCGATAGCGCGATCTGTTCAGGCAGGGACGCTGAGCCCCTCTCCCTGGGGAGAGGGGTTGGGGAGAGGGGGTACGGTGTCACCCGGGTCGCACCGTAAGCCCTCACCCTTTGACGCTTCGCGCCGCCCTTCGGGTCGCGCCAGAACGACGGCGGTCGCCGCCGTGCGCTCAAGCCCTCTCCCGCCGGGAGAGGGATGACATGCGAGGTGTTTGCGAAAAATCCGCCTAATCCTCCCCCCCAATCCCTTGCCCTGCACCACCTTGCCCGTTTCTCCAGCCCATTCCCCCACCCCCCTTCCAGCCACACCGATAATACCCCCGTCCCGTCGCAAGGAAGGGCCGCCTGGCCTGCGACCTGGTGTGCGGCGGGAGTGGAGAAGCGGGGGCAGGGGCGGGGGGGATACCCGTCCGGTCCGGGGATTCTGTCGCAAGCAGGACCCGCCCGTCAGCGGCACTGCGGTAAGGCGCCAAGACCGCCACCCGACGCAGGCTGCTGAAAACTCGCCACGCGGAGCGTCAGTCTTCGTCGAAACGGTAATCCATCAGAACACCGGGCGAAGGCCCGGCGCTCCGCCTGCCCTTCCATCACCGCCGCCGGTCCGGCGCGGTCGATGACCCGTACCCGGGGCCCAATGTTTACGTCTTGCAGACTAACACGCTACAGTTGGCCAATGTCCGCCGAACCCGCCCCCGCGCTCGCCGCCGCGCCCGACCCGCAGATCGCGCACGATATGGCCGCCATCGACCGCATCGCCGCGGTGCCGTCGATCCTCGAGGTGATCACCGCCGTCACCGGCATGCGTTTCGCCGTGGTCGCCCGGGTGACCGAGGACAATTGGACCGCCTGCGCCGTTCACGACAATGTCGAATTCGGCATGGATCCCGGCGACGATCTGGCCATCGAGACCACCTTCTGCGACCGGGTGCGGCGTCAGGATACCCCGGTGATCATCGACCATGTCGCCAATGACCCGGTGTTCCACGACCATCCGGTACCGGCCATGTACGGCTTCCAGAGCTATATCTCGGTGCCGATCACCCGCCCCGACGGGGCCTTTTTCGGCACCCTGTGCGCGCTTGATCCGAATCCGGTCGAGATCTCGCGGCCCGAGCGGATCGAGATGTTCCGCCTGTTCGCCGAAATGATCGGCCGCCAGCTCGAGACCGCCGAACGGCTGACCGAGTCCGAGGCCGCCCTGCTGGACGAACGCGAGACCGCCGAACTGCGCGACCAGTTCATCGCCGTCCTCGGCCACGACCTGCGCAATCCGGTCGCCGCCATCCGGGCCGGGGCCACCCTGCTGGCGGCACGACCGCTGGATGACGCTGCCCGCGGCATCGTCGGCCAGATGCAGGCCAGCACCGCCCGCATGGGCCGGTTGATCGACGACGTCCTCGACTTCGCCCGCGGCCGTCTCGGCGGCGGTCTGCCACTGGCGCACCGCGCCGGGGTTCAGCTCCGGTCGGTGCTGGAGACCGTCATCGATGAATTGCGCTCGGCCCACGGCGACCGCGACATCCGTATCGATCTGGTCCTGGACCGCCCCGTCGACTGCGACCCCGACCGCATCGGCCAGCTGCTGTCCAACCTGGTGGCCAATGCCCTGACCCACGGCAGCGCCGACACCCCGGTCCAGGTCACGGCGCGTGCCGACGCCGGCGGCTTCACCCTGTCGGTGGCCAATTCCGGCCCGCCGATCCCCGAGACGGCCCGCGCCCGGCTGTTCCAGCCGTTCAGCCGTCCCGGAGCCGACACACCGCGCCCGGGTCTCGGCCTCGGTCTCTATATCGCCGCCCGCATCGCCGAGGCCCACGATGGCACCCTGACCGTCGAATCCGACACCCGCCAGACCTGTTTCACCCTGCGCATGCCCGCTGCGTGAACCGGCCCGATCGGGTCAGATTTGCCCCCGGGTTGTCGGAGTTGCCGCAACGCTGCTACCCCTAGGGAATGGAAACCGGATCATTCATCACCCTCGGCCTCTATTTCGTCCTGATGCTGGCGATCGGGCTCTACGCCTATCGCGAATCGACCAGCGACGTTTCGGGCTACATCCTCGGCGGACGACGGCTGGGCCCCGCAGTGGCCGCGCTCTCGGCCGGGGCCTCGGACATGAGCGGCTGGATGCTGCTCGGCCTGCCCGGTGCCATGTACCTCAGCGGCCTGTCGTCGATCTGGATCGCCATCGGCCTGTTTATCGGGGCCATGGCCAACTACATCATCGTCGCCCCGCGCCTGCGCCTCTATACCGAACTGGCCCGCGACGCCCTGACCATCCCCGATTATTTCGACAAGCGGTTCCTCGATAATTCCCGGATGCTGCGGGTCATCTCCTCGCTGGTCATCGTCGTATTTTTCACCCTCTACACCTCGTCCGGCCTCGTCGCCGGCGGCAAGCTGTTCGAGAGCGCCTTCGGCCTCGACTACGGCCTGGGCCTGATGCTCACCGCCGGCGTGGTCATGGCCTACACATTGCTGGGCGGCTTCATGGCCGTCAGCCTGACCGACTTCGTCCAGGGCTGCATCATGTTCGTGGCCCTGATCCTCGTGCCCGTCGTGGCCCTGACCCATGTCGGCGGGATCGAGGGCATGACCGAGACCATCCGTGGCATCGATCCCGGTCTGCTGGATATGTTCAAGGGGGCCACTGTCATCAGCGTCATATCGGCCATGGCCTGGGGTCTCGGCTATTTCGGCCAGCCCCACATCATCGTCCGCTTCATGGCCGTGCGTTCGGTGCGGTCCGTCGCGACGATGCGCAACATCGGCATGAGCTGGATGCTGGTCACCCTGCTCGGAGCCCTGGGCACCGGCCTGGCCGGCCTCGCCTATGCCACCCGCACAGGCCTGGTGGTCGACGACCCCGAGACCATCTTCATCATCCTGTCCGACGTGCTGTTCAATCCGCTGGTCACCGGCTTCCTGCTGGCCGCCATCCTCGCCGCCATCATGAGCACGATCTCGTCGCAGCTGCTGGTCTCGTCCAGCTCCCTGACCGAGGATTTCTACGCCATATTCCTGCGCAAGAACGCCTCGCAGAAGGAACTGGTGATGGTCGGACGCCTGACCGTGCTGGCCGTCGCCGTGGCCGCCGGCATCCTCGCCTGGAACCCCTCCAACAGCGTGCTGGGCCTGGTGTCCCAGGCCTGGGCCGGCTTCGGTGCCGCCTTCGGTCCGCTGGTGATCCTGTCCCTGACCTGGAAGCGGATGACCCGCAACGGGGCCCTGGCCGGCATGATCGTCGGTGCCGCCACCGTGCTGTTCTGGACCTATGCTCCGGTACTGGCCGACGGAGCCGTGCTCAGCAGCCTGATCTACGAGATCGTGCCCGGCTTCACCTTCGGCTTCATCGCCATTGTGCTGGTCAGCCTGATGGGCCGGGCCCCGACCGGCGAAGTGGCCGAGACCTTTGACCGCGTCGTCGCCGGCCTGGCCGAGGCCCGCGGCCCCAAACCCACCACCTGACCGGCCGCGCGGGACCGCCATGATCCGTTTGCTGTCCCGCGCCGCCGCCCTCGCCCTGCTGCTGGGTCTGGCCGCCTGCGGGTCGGCGAACCCGCCCGCGCCCGCCGCCGTCGCCGGCACAGCCGTGTGCGACATTCCGGACAGTCTGACACCGGCCCGACCCTATGCTCCCCCCGCTGACGAGGTCGTCCGCGACGTCGACACCGCCTATCATCTTCTGGCCATCAGCTGGTCACCCCAGGCCTGCCGCAGCGGCAAGGACTACCCCGACCCCGCGCTTCAGTGCCGCGACAACCGCTTCGGCCTGACCCTGCACGGCCTGTGGCCCAATGGCCCGGCCAGTCGCCACCCGCGCTACTGTGGTCCGGCACCCGCCCTGCAGCCGGAAACCGTGCGGGCCAATTTCTGCATGACCCCCTCGCCCCGGCTGCAGCAGCACGAATGGGCCGCCCACGGCACCTGCGGCTGGTCCAGTCCCGAAGCCTATTTCAGCCAGGCCGCCGCCCTCTGGAATGATCTGAATCGGCCCGACCTCGAGGCCATCCCGGCCGACCGCCTGACCGCCGGGGCCGTCCGTGACGCCTTTGTCGCCGCCAATCCCGGCCTGCCGCGCGGGGCTATCACCGTGGTCACCGCTGACGACGACTGGCTGCGCGAGGTCCGACTCTGCTATTCGACCGCCTTCGAACCGACCCGCTGCCCACGCGGCACCGGCGTTCCCGACCGCCATAGGATCCGCCTGGCCCCGACCGGCCCGGCAACCGCCCGTTAACAGGTGAAGCGCAGCCTCTCTCCAGGAGAACAGGAAACGCATCATGTCGACCGTTCAGACCTCGAGCTATCGCCGCTCACGCGACCATTTCGAGCCCCAGGACGCCGATCCGCAGGAGCAGCGGCGGCTGCGCGGCCAGCTCGAGAAAATCGACTATTCGACCTATATTGCCAACCGCGAGGTCATCGGCCAGATGCTCGCCGATGTCGACGCCACGGCCTTCCAGCGCCTCGCCGTCTGTACCGCCAACGCCCGCGGCAAATGGGCGGCCGAAGCCATGCGCCTGTCAGAGTCCGGTTCACCCGTTACACCCGACCAGACCGCCCGCCTGATCTCCCACCGTTCCGCCTATGAGGAGCTGGCCGAAGCCTATGAAGCCATGCGGCGCATGGTCGAGCGCGGCTATCTGACCCTGCGTTAGTCGCCTCCCGGACCCTGGTCCAGAGGCTGGGGCCGGGTCACGATCGGCGCATTCGGATCGCTCGGCGGGGGCAGGGCCACTGTCGGAGCCGGACCGACGGGCTCGGGAACACTGACCACCGGATCATTCGCGACCACGATCGGCGGACTCAGTGGTTCGACCGCCACCACCGGCGGTCGAACCACTGCGACCTCAGCTGATCGTTGCACCGGAGCGACCGGTGCTGACGGGGCGGCGGTCGGCACAGACTCCGGCGGGGTGGCCGCCGGAATCTCCTCCGCCCGCCCGGATGGTGCGACCGGCAGGGACGGAACGGCCGGCGGCGGCGTTGTCGGGGTGACGACCTCCGCTACCGCAGGCGCGGATGTCGTCCCGCCCTGTTTGAACAGCCAGGCCGCGCCTGCCACAGTCACAGCTGCCGCAGCCACCGCAGCGAGTGCGAGATATCCCCGCCCGCGGCCGGACGACGGGCGGACGACGGCCGCCCCGACTTCGGGAGTAGCAGCAGAGGTTACCGTATTGGGGCGGACCGGAGCATCGGCAGTCTCCAAGACCGGAGACTGGCCGTCCGGCTGAACCTCCGGCACGGGCAGGTCAGGCGCGACAACCGGCCGTCGCCGCGGGATCATCGATCCACTCAGGATACTGGTTGCGGGCCGGGGCGCGACAGGACGGGCCGGTTCCCGCTCGGCCGGCACCTGACCGGGCAGGGGACCGGCCCGAAACACCGTTTGCGGAGCACGCCCCCATTGAACCTGATGGCGACCGGGGGGCTTTGAATGGTCGTTGGGCGGTGTCGACATGAAAACTCCCGCGCCGGCGAACAGCGCATCTCGGAAACGCGAGGAGCCCTGACGTTGCCGTCCGAGTTCGACGGTTTCATGACGCACGCGTGTTCGCGGGACGATCAGCTCTTCAGCCGATACCCCGTCTTGAACATCCAGCCGACGATAGCCAGGCAGGTGAAGAAGAAGCCCAGGGTCGCTGACATACTGATCACCACCCCCACATCACTGGTCCCGAAGAAGGCCCATCGGAATCCCGAGATCAGATAGACTACCGGATTGAACAGGGTGACCGTCCGCCAGGCGGGCGGCAGCATATCGATCGAATAGAAGGATCCGCCCAGGAAGGTCAGGGGGGTGACCACCAGCATCGGGATCATCTGCAACTGCTCGAAACCGTCCGCCCAGATACCGATGATGAACCCGAACAGGCTGAAGGTAACCGAGATCAGGACCAGGAAGGCCAGCATCCACACCGGGTGCAGGATGTGCAGCGGCACGAACAGGGTCGCGGTCGCCAGGATGATCAGGCCCAGAATCGCCGACTTGGTCGCCGCCGCCCCGACATAGGCCGCGACGATCTCCAGCGGTGACACAGGGGCCGACAGGATCTCGTAGATGGTGCCGGTGAATTTCGGAAAATAGATGCCGAAACTGGCGTTAAAGATCGACTGGGTGAACAGGCTCAGCATGATCAGGCCCGGCACGATAAAGGCCCCGTAGGGCACCCCGTCGATCTCGGTCATGCGCCCGCCGATGGCCGACCCGAACACCACGAAATAGAGCGCCGTGGTGATTACCGGCGTAACGATCGACTGCCAGACGGTGCGCAGGGCCCGCGCCATTTCGAACCGGTAGATGGCCCAGATGCCATAGCCGTTAACGGTCATGCCGCGGTCTCCGTCCGGTCGGAATGTACGAGGCTGACGAAGATATCCTCCAGCGAGCTTTGCTGCGTGTTCAGGTCCTTGAAGGCCACACCCAGCTCGCTCAACCGGCGCAACAAGGATGGAACGCCAGTGCGTTCGGCGTTGGAGTCGAACACATATTCCAGCTCGTGCCCGTCGGCCTTCAACGTCGGCGACCAGTCCGCCAGTTCGACCGGAATCGCCGTCATCGGCTCCTGCAGATTCAGCGTCAGGGTCTTCTTGCCCAGCTTTTTCATCAGGACCGTCTTGTCCTCGACGAGGATCAGCTCACCGTTGAGGATGACCCCAACCCGGTCGGCCATCTCCTCGGCCTCTTCGATATAGTGGGTCGTCAGAATGATGGTGACGCCGCGGTCGCGCAGACCGCGGACCAGGTTCCACATGTCGCGGCGCAGCTCGACGTCGACTCCTGCCGTCGGTTCGTCGAGGAACAGGATGTCGGGCTCGTGGCTCAGCGCCTTGGCGATCATCACCCGACGCTTCATCCCGCCGGACAGGGTGCGCAGCTTGGCATCCTTCTTGTCCCACAGGCTGAGGTCGCGCAGCACCTGTTCGATAAAGGCAGGGTTCGGGGCCTTACCGAACAGCCCGCGGCTGAAGGTGACCGTCGCCAGCACGGTTTCGAAGGCGTCCGTGGTCAGCTCCTGGGGCACCAGACCGATCCGTGACCGCGCCTTGCGATAATCCTTCAGGATATCGAAGCCATCGGCCAGAACCGTACCTGTGGTCGGGGTGACGATGCCGCAGACGACACTGATCAGGGTGGTCTTGCCGGCCCCGTTCGGGCCCAATAGCGCAAAGATCTCGCCCTTGCTGATTTCGAGATCGATCGGCTTCAGGGCCTGAAGTCCCGATTGGTAGGTCTTGGTCAGACCCTCGATAGCGATAACCGGCTGCATTCGGATCTGCCCCCCGGCGGCCCCCGTGCGCCGCGATCCGGAATATGGCTATGATCGGCCAAGGCTCAAGCCATTGTCGAAAAGATCCGCCGGAACGTCGTTGAACCTTTCCGGTCGTCACGGAGTTTCGGAAATCTCATCCTTGTCGGTGACTTCCCCGTACAGCACATGTGCGCTGGCCAGTCACACCGAACGACCTGTCTGGAAACGCGTCCGGATACGCTAAGGTGCACCGTTCACCGGGCCCATGGACCGACCCTGCTGAAGGATAGCCGTCATGCTCCGCCATCTTCTGCTGATCAGCGCGACACTTGTCCTCGTCGCCTGCGTCGACAGGTCCGGCGTCCCCGAGGCGGAGCGGTTCGGACCGGATCCGACCCTTCCGACTCCAACCAATCGGTTACTGCCGCGGGTCAATATCGCGCCGGCCATTGGTTGGCCCGACAACCAGACACCTACACCGGCCGCAGGCCTGGTGGTGAACGCCTTCGCCCGGGATCTTGATCATCCGCGCTGGTTGTACCGCCTGCCCAATGGCGACATCCTCGTCGCCGAGACCAATGCGCCGCCGCGACTGACGAGAAAACCCGTGGGTGTGGTCGGCTGGTTCCGGGGGCTGATCATGAAGCGTGCGGGTGCCCGGGTACCCAGCGCCGACCGTATCACCCTGTTGCGTGACGCCGACGGCGACGGCGTGGCCGAGACCCGCACGGCCTTTCTGGAAAACCTGCGCTCCCCGTTCGGCATGGCGCTGATCGGCGACCGGCTGTACGTCGCCAACGCTGATGCCGTGGTTACCTTCCCGTACCAGACTGGCCAGACAAGCATCCCGGACAGCCCTGTCAAAATCGCCGACCTGCCCGCCGGACGAAACCATCACTGGACCAAGAGTCTGGTGGCGAACGCCGACGGATCGCGCCTCTATGTCGGGGTCGGATCCAATTCCAATGTGGCCGAGAACGGTCTCGGTGAGGAAGTTGATCGCGCCGCCATCCTCGAGATTGATCCCGCCACCGGTACCCGGCGTGTCTATGCCTCGGGCCTGCGCAATCCGGTCGGCATGGCGTGGAATCCCGAGAGCGGCAAACTCTGGGTCGCCGTCAACGAACGCGACGAACTCGGCGACGATCTCGTGCCCGACTATATGACCTCCGTCACTCCCGGTGGCTTCTACGGCTGGCCATGGAGCTACTACGGCCAGACCGTCGACACCCGGGTCGAACCCCGCAATCCCGACATGGTCGCCCGTGCCCTGCGGCCCGACTATTCGCTCGGGGCCCACACAGCCTCGCTCGGTCTGACCTTCTATGACGGAACCCGTATTCCCGCTTGGCGAAACGGGGCCATCATCGGTCAACACGGCTCTTGGAACCGGAGGCCGCGCAGTGGCTACAAGGTGGTTTTTGTCCCCTTCGTGAACGGGACCCCTGCCGGACCGCCACAGGACGTGCTGACCGGGTTCCTCAATAGCAAGGGTGAAGCCATGGGCCGACCGGTGGGCGTCCAGACCGGCGCCGATGGAGCCCTGCTAGTGGCCGACGACGTGGGCAATGTCATCTGGCGCGTGTCGCCGGGCCGCCCCTGACACAATGTTAAAGGCCCCGACGGAATGAACTGCCGGGGCCTTCAGTTGAATCAGCCGGGATTGCTTAGTCGAGCGGTGGGCTCGTTATCGGCTCGGGCGGCAGGACCGGCACGGACTGCGGGGGCAGGGACGTCGCCGCCGGAGTCGCGGTCCCGCTGAGATAGGGCTGCGGCCCGGCAGGTACCGGTGCAGGTTCGGCGGGCGCGACGCTCACAACCGCTGCGGGTCGGACACGAGCGAACGGGGTGGCCGTTCGTGCCGCCGGCCTTGCCGCCGGGGCCGGCGCAGCGATCACAGTCTTGACCGGAGCCTCAGTGCTCAACGGAGCAACGGCTTCAGGCGTGGGCAGGGCCGCCGGAGGCGCGGCGACCGGTACCGGCGCGCCCAGCGAGGAGGTCGTTTCTCCCCCCATCATCATCGCCGCCGCGCCGCCGATCAGGACCACAGCCCCGACCGGGGCCAGGATCATCCAGGTCTTGACCGCCTTGCGGCCATTGCGGGCCTTGCCGCTGCGCGCATAGACCGGCGTATAGGGTTCACGATCGACGACCGCAGCCGTGTCCGCAACGACGCGCCCGCCATATGGATGGCTCGGGATCTCATGATCAGTATATGTAATTGTCATGGTTATTCTCCATAGCGACGCTAATAAAACCGACACCTCGCTTAGGAGTTCCGATTTTATTGAACGGCCATGAAGAAATACCGTTGCGAACACAATCAAGGCAACAATTGATCCGCTTCAGGACCTGTGTGTATTTCTCGAATACCTAAAAACTGCTCAGTTCTGAAATCGACACGACCGCTGGCCGGGAGTTCCCGCTCGAAAAGGTGCCGACCCAGATATCGTACTGGCCGGAAATCGACGGCAGGGCGACGGACGGATTTGAATCCTCTCCGCTGTCGTCATCGCAATACCATTCACCATTGGGCCCGTTGATCACCAGGGTGGTGTCGCTGTTCGACACGGCCGAGATCTTCAAATTCAGCGTCCCGTTACCGTTCCAGCGCAGCCGCAAATCGGGTGCCGAACTGATATAGCCCGAACAGTTTTTCAGCCGGATATTAGCATTGATCGAGCCCCCGGCCTGAACGCTGGTCAGAACCGGGTCCGGCGTAAATCCCGGCGACAACCGGATTTCTCCGTAATTTGGTGTGGCGGTGAAGTCCTGAGCCACAGCAGGAGCGACACAGGTCAGGGCGAGGGCGGCGGCGATCATCAGGCGCATGGCAGTCTCCAGATCCCCGGACGGTCAGTCGACACCATGTCGGCGACCGCCGATATGCGATATGCGATATGATATCCTTGCGGGGCGGACACACAAGTTTCGTCGTCTGCTGGTCTGGATGACGCAACGTCACCGGCGCAACGGCGCCACGCCGGGCGACAATCCGACAGGACGCAGGTGTGAATCGACAAGGGAATTCGCCCCGCAGTTGACCCGGAAGGGCCGGTTGTCCATCACGGGGTTCAGGCAATCCGATTTTATGAGGCGGGCGCGACCATGAGGCTGATGGCGAACATCCGGCGCGACCTTAAGTTCGCGGCCGGATTGCGTCGGCTGTTCAAGCGTATCAAGCCGGTCACCCTCGATAGTCCGGATCTGATCTGTGACGACTTCGAGGAGGCTGTCGACCGGTTTGCTGACAGTATCGCCGTTGAGGACGACTACCGTACCCTGACATTCAGGGAGCTCGACGCCCTCGCCAATCGTTTCGGTCACTGGGCCCAGGGTCGGCGTCTGCATCGCGGTGACGTCGTTGCCCTGATGATGCTGAATCGGGCGGAATATCTGGCGGCATGGATCGGCTTTTCCAAGGTCGGTGTCTCGACCGCGCTGATCAACACCAATCTGACCGGTCATGCCCTGGCCCACTGCCTCACCATCTCCGGCGCGTCCCAGGTCGTCACTGACGAGGACTGCTGGCCGCGGGTCGAGGAGGCACGCCCCTTCGTCAACCGCAATCTGATGCTGTGGGTCGTCGGGCTGAGAGACGAAGGCGAGGCCGACAACAGACGCGGGCTCGACAAACCCCTGAGAGGCGGGTCGTCGGTCCGCCCGAACAGGTCGATCCGGGCCGGTCTCACCAATCGCGACACCGCCCTGTTCATCTATACGTCGGGGACCACCGGCCTGCCCAAGGCCGCGCGTGTGACCCATTCGCGGGCTCGCATCTATATGCGCGCCTTTGCCGGGGTCACCGCCTCGACGGCTGCGGACCGGACCTTCAATGTCCTGCCCCTCTACCATTCCACCGGCGGACTGGTCGGCGTCGGCCCCGCCCTGTTGAACGGCGGCCGACTGATCCTGAGGAAGAAATTCTCGGCAACGACTTTCTGGCCGGACGTGAAGACCTCCGGCGCGACCATTTTCGTCTATATTGGCGAGCTGTGCCGCTATCTGGTCAATTGCCCCGAACATCCCGACGAACGCGACCACAAGCTTCGGCTGGCCTATGGCAACGGCCTGCGCCCCGATGTCTGGGAGACCTTCCAGAAGCGGTTCGCCATTCCGGAAATCCTGGAATTTTACGGTTCGACCGAAGGCAATGTCTCGCTCTTCAACCTTGACGGACGCCCCGGTGCAATCGGTCGGGTTCCCGGCTTTGTAAAGAACAAGATCAATATACGGCTGGTCCGGTTCGACACGGACACCGAGCAGCCAGTGCGAGGCCCGGACGGCCTGTGCCAGTTGACCAAACCCGGCGAGGTCGGCGAGGCGATCGGCCAGATCAGCGACGATATTCGCCACGAGTTCTCTGGATACGCCGACAAGGCCGCGTCGGAAAAAAAGGTTCTGACCGACGTGTTCCAGCGCGGGGATCGCTGGTTTCGAACCGGCGACCTCATGCGCCGGGATTCAGACGGCTACTATTTTTTCGTCGACCGGATCGGCGACACCTTCCGCTGGAAGGGCGAAAATGTCTCCACCACCGAGGTCGAACAACGCCTTACAGAAGCCCCTGGCGTTCAGGAGGTCATCGCCTATGGCGTTCCTGTCCCTGGACAGGACGGCAAGGCCGGTATGGTGGCCCTGATCGTCGAGGGGCGGTTCAGTAGCAGGGCATTCGCCGAATGGGTCGATGCCGAACTGCCGCCTTATGCCCGGCCTGTATTCGTACGGCTGCTGAAGCAGGCCGAAACGACCGGCACGTTCAAATACCGCAAGGTCGATCTGGTCGAAGACGGCTTCAACCCCGCCAGGGTCCAGTCCGGCCTCTATGTTCGCGGCGGCAAGACCGGCTACACCAAGGTGACCCTGGACGGCTATGCCGCACTGATGAGTGGTGCCGCGCGGCTTTGATCTGCCGGGGAATCGCAACTGCCCCTTAAGCATTAACCGCGACTGTATGCGTCCTTAGCTTCCAAGGACGGCCGGGCACCCCATGTTCCAGATCATCGGCATTGTGATGCTGTTCGCTACCGTGTTCGGCAGCTACATCATTTCGGGCGGCAAATTCGCCGTCATCATGCACGCCTTGCCGCACGAGATGATGGCGATTGGTGGTGCCGGCGTCGCCGCCTTCCTCATTTCCAACAGCGTACCGACGATCAAGGCGTCACTGAGCGGCCTTGGAAAGGCGTTCGCCGGACTGAAGTGGAAGAAGGCTGACTATACGGATCTGCTGTGTCTGTTGTTCCAGCTGACCAAAACGATGAAGTCCAAAGGCGTCATCGCCCTGGAAAGCCATATCGAAAAGCCGGCCGAATCCACGATCTTCCAGAAATATCCGAAGGTCCTGAAGGACCATTTCGCTACAGACTTCATCTGCGACACCCTGCGCATGATGACCATGAACCTCGAGGACCCGCACCAGGTCGAGGACGCCATGGAAAAACAGCTGGAAAAACATCATCACGAAGCCCTCAACGCGCCCCATGCGCTACAGAACCTGGCGGACGCCCTGCCCGCCCTGGGTATCGTTGCGGCAGTGCTCGGAGTGATCAAGACCATGGGGTCGATCAGCGAACCCCCCGCCGTGCTGGGCGGAATGATCGGTGGAGCCCTGGTGGGGACCTTCCTCGGGGTCTTCCTCGCCTACGGACTCGTGGGCCCAATCGCGGCCCGGCTTAAATCGATCGTTGACGAGGACGCCAGCTACTACAAGATCATCCAGTCCGTCCTGGTGGCACATTTGCACGGTAACGCCGCCCAGATCTCGGTCGAGATCGGACGAGGAGACATTCCGTCACCGGCTCAACCCACCTTCCTCGAAATGGAAGAGACCCTGTCGAACATGGGGACCGAAGCGGCCTGATCCCGACCGCCGGGTGACAAGAAGGTATCCGGCGGCACGGGAAACACCCCGTTCTGATGAGGGCTTGCGTCCCACCTCACAGACGCGTTACCGAGGTGGATAGCGGGGACTGCCCCCGTTTTGATTCCAACCGAGGGGTTTTCTCATGACCATCCGCCAACTGCTGGCCGTTTCGGCCGCCGCCACCTTCGCCCTGACCGTCGCCGCCTGCCAGCCCGCCGCCGAGCCGGCCGCTGAAGCTGACGCCGCCGCTGACACTGCCGCCGACGCTGCCGACGCTGCCGCCGCCGACGCTGCCGCCGCCTCGACCGACGCTGCTGTCGCCTCGGACGCTGCTGCCGACGCCGTCGCCGCTGCCCCGGCTGAAGCCGCACCGGCTCACTAAAGACCGGTTCCGGGGCATCGCTCCCGGACCAGACAGAAGGGGTCACCCGCCGGGTGGCCCCTTTTTCGTTTCCGATTCCCACTGATCACGAACGCGTGAGAATTCGCTTGCGGAGCGGCTCACAAAGTCGTTACTGTCGGTATTCGGGGATTCATGACCCCGCTTGACCCCTTCCTAAAGGAATTTCCTATGAACATCCGTCAACTGCTGGCCGTTTCGGCTGCCGCTACCTTCGCCCTGACCGTTGCCGCCTGCCAGCCCGCCGCCGAGCCGGCTGCTGATGCTGCTGCCGCCGACGCGACTGCCGCCGCCGACACCGCCGCCGACGCCGCTGTCACCGCCGACGCCGCCGCCACCGACGCTGCTGCCGCCGCTGGCGACGCGACCGCCGCTGCCGACGCTGCTGCTACGGCTCCGGCTGCCGACGCTGCCATGGCTCCGGCTGCCCACTAAGCTTTACAGCTTACTGGATTGGATTACGGACCCTCGGGTCCGTGCCCGGAAAGGGGTCGCCTCGGCGGCCCCTTTTTTCGTGCGTGTCCCTGTCGGGCCGGTGTAAGGCGCGACCATGCCACCATCGTCACCCACCAAGGACCTGTCCCCCGGCCTGCTCTGGACCGATGACGGTTCACCGCGTTCCGGCCGGTTCGACGACGTCTATTTCTCGCGTGAAGACGGACTGGCGGAAAGTCGGACGGTGTTCCTTTCCGGCTGCGACCTGCCCGCCGCCTGGTCCGGACGCAGCCGTTTTACCGTCGCCGAGCTGGGCTTCGGTACGGGCCTGAACATCGCCGCCCTGCTGGACCTGTGGCATCACACGGCCCCGCCGGACGCCCATCTGCACATCTTCTCGGTCGAGGGGTTCCCGCTTTCGGTCGACGAGGCCCGGCGCGCTCTTGGGGCCTGGCCCGGAATCAGGGACGCGGCCTCAGCCCTGCTTGCGGTCTGGCCGACCAGGACGCCGGGAATTCACCGGGTCGACCTGCCCGGCTATCACGCCAGCCTTGAACTGGCGGTCGGTGACGTCGCCTGGGCGCTCGAAACCTGGCAGGGCCACGCCGATGCCTGGTTCCTCGACGGCTTCGCACCGGCGACCAATCCTGACATGTGGTCGTCGCGTGTGTTCGATGCGATCGCCGCCCACTCAGTACCCGACGCGCGTCTGGCGACCTTCACCGTCGCCGGTGCGGTGCGTCGCGGTCTGTCCGAGCGCGGTTTCGACGTCACCAAACGTCCGGGCCACGGCCGCAAGCGCGAACGTCTTGAAGCCCGACGACTCCCGACCGCATCCGTGGCCGTCTCGCCGCCGTCCATCGCCATCATCGGAGCCGGCATCGCCGGAGCGGCTCTGGCCCGGGCCCTGACAGAACTTGGGGCCAACCCGACCGTCATCGAGTCGGTCGGCCCAGGTGCCGGCGGATCTGGCTTTCCCGCCTCGCTGGTGACACCGCGACTGGATGTCGGCGACCCGGTCATCGCCAGCCTCGCGGCCCACGCCCTGAAACGCGCGGGCGACCTGTATGCCGAAGTGCCCGGTGCCGTGCTGGCGCAAGGCGTCATACAGCTGGAACAGACTACCCGGGACGCGGGCCGTTTCACCAAGGTCGCGGCCCAGTCGGTGTGGACGCCGGGAGATATGACCCCCCTGCCCGCCGACCGTGCGGCGGACCGGCTCGGCGAACCTGTCGACACCGGCGGACTGGCGATGCACGGAGCCCTGACGGTGCGACCGTCCGTCATTCTGAATGCGTGGCTGGCAGACCAGTCGCAAATTCAGGCCAATGTCCACCGGCTCGACCTCAAGAGCGGAGTCTGGCGATTGATGGACGCAGAAGACCACGTGATCCTGACCGTCGACCGGGTGATCGTCGCCGCTGGCTGGGGGTCGGCGACCCTGATTGCGGATCATCCTGACGCCCCCGCCCTGACACCGGTCAGGGGGCAGGCAGAATGGGTCGAGGGCCTCTCAACGCCGGCCGTGGCCTGGGGCGGCTATGCGATCCCGACCGCTGACGGCATCCTGTACGGGGCCACCCATGATCGCCATCAGGCCGATACCGACATCCGGACCGACGACAGCGCCCGCAATCTCCAGGCCCTGAACAGTCGCCTGCCGGTACTCGCGTCCCGGGTCGAGGCGACGGGTCCCGGGCACAGTCGTGCGGCTATCCGGGCCACAACCGCCGACCGCCTGCCACTGGCGGGGCCGCTGTCAGGTGCCCCGGGGGTCTATCTGCTGACAGGACTGGGATCGCGCGCCTTCAGCTTTGCGCCCCTGCTGGCCGAGCATGTGGCGGCCCTGGTTCTCGGCGTTGAATCGCCCTTGAACGCGGAACTGGCGGCACGGGTCGACCCGGCGCGGCTGGGTCGCCCGAAGGACCTTGCGAAGTCGACGGCCAGAGCAGATGTTTAAATGTCCAGTCCAACCGGAAGGAACCGTCGTGCCCCCTCTCCAGCACCGAATTCTGCCCACCGCCCTTTTGGCCGCATCTCTGACGGCCCTTGCCGCCTGCGCGCCCGTGCCCGGATCGGGTGACACGGCTCCGCGGACCGGCCGCGCCTGTTTCTATCCGGACCAGGTAGTCAATTTCCGGCAAGGAGACGCCCAGTCAGTCTATCTCCGCGCTCAGGGCTCTGACGTCTTCGAACTCAGGGCCACCGGCTACTGTCGTGATCTGGATTCCGCCAATGTTCTCGGAATCTCGTCACCCGCCGGCATGGCGTCCCGCCTCTGCGCCGGCGATTTCGCCGTGGTCACGACCTCGGCCGGCATCTCTCCCGCCGGTCCCTGCCGAGTCCAGGTCGCCCGCCGGTTGACGGCCGATGAAGTCGCAGCGCTGCCGGACCGCCAGCGCCCCTAGGTTTTCTGAGCGTAGCCGAGGCGCTGGTTCAGCCGGTCGATCAGGTCGATGGCCGTATCGGCGATCACCGAGCCGGGCGGGTAGACGGCCGCCGCCCCCATATCGATCAGGGTCTGGACATCGGAGGGCGGAATCACCCCGCCGACGACGATCATGATGTCCGACCGCCCCAGCCGCTCCAGCTCAGCCTTCAGCTCTGGCACCAGCGTCAGGTGCCCGGCGGCGAGCGAAGACGCCCCGACCGCGTGGACATTGTTCGCCACGGCATCCCGGGCGGCCTCGGCCGGGGTCTGGAACAGGGATCCGGCCGTCGCCTCCAGTCCCAGGTCGCCATAGGCGGTGGCGATGACCTTCTGGCCCCGGTCGTGACCGTCTTGGCCCAGTTTGGCGATCAGGATGCGCGGGGGGCCACCGTCGTTCTCGATGAAAGTGGCGACCATGTCGCGGGCGCGGCTGATCTTCGGATCCTTGCCCGCGGCTTTCGCATAGACGCCGGTGACCGTCTTGACCGTGGCGACATGCCGCCCGAAAGCCGCTTCCAGCGCATCGGAGATTTCGCCGACCGTCGCGTGGGCCCGGGCCGCGCGCACGGACAGCTCCAGCAGGTTGCCGTCGCCGCGCGCGCCCTCCGTCAGGGCGGTAAGTGCCGCCTGCACGGCCGGTTCGTCGCGTTCAGCCCGCAGCTTCCGCAGCTTCTCGATCTGGCGCGCCCGCACCTCGGCGTTGTCGACCTTGAGTACCGGAATGTCGTCGGCGACGGCGTTCAGATAACGATTCACCCCTACCAGCGTCTGCTGGCCGGTGTCGATGCGCGCCTGGGTCCGGGCCGAGGCCTCCTCGATGCGCAACTTGGGCACCCCGGCCTCGATCGCCTTGGCCATGCCGCCCAGGGCGGCGATCTCGGCGATGTGGGCCCGGGCCCGGGTGACCAGATCGGCCGTCAGCCGTTCGACGTAGAAACTGCCGCCCCACGGGTCGATGGTCCCGGTCAGGCCGGTCTCCATCTGCAGGAACAGCTGGGTGTTGCGCGCGATCCGGGCCGAAAAATCGGTCGGCAGGGCCAGGGCCTCGTCCAGCGAATTGGTGTGCAGGCTCTGGGTCTGTCCCCCGGCGGCGGCCATGGCCTCGATCACGGTGCGCGGCACATTGTTGAACACGTCCTGCGCCGCCAGAGACCACCCGGAGGTCTGGCAATGCGCCCGCAGCGACAGGGATTTCGGGTCCTTCGGCGCAAACTCGGCCTGCACCAGCTCGGCCCATAACAGGCGGGCGGCCCGCATCTTGGCCACCTCCATGAAATAGTTCATGCCGATGGCCCAGAAGAAGCTGAGCCGCGGCGCGAAGGTGTCGACATCCATGCCCGACGCCACCCCGGCGCGGATATAGTCGATGCCGTCGGCCAGCGTATAGGCCAGCTCCAGATCGGCCGAGGCCCCGGCCTCCTGCATGTGATAGCCGCTGATCGAGATCGAGTTGAAGCGCGAGGCTTCCGCCGCGGTCCAGGCGAAGATGTCCGACACGATCCGCATCGAGGGTTCGGGCGGATAGATGTAGGTGTTGCGGACCATGAACTCCTTGAGGATGTCGTTCTGGATGGTCCCGGTCAGGGCGCTGTGCGGCACGCCCTGTTCCTCGGCGGCCACGACATAGAGGGCCAGGATCGGCAGCACCGCCCCGTTCATCGTCATCGACACGCTCATCGTGTCCAGCGGAATGCCGTCGAACAGGGTGCGCATGTCGAGGATGGAATCGATCGCCACCCCGGCCATACCGACATCGCCCGCGACCCGCGGATGGTCGGAATCATAGCCCCGGTGCGTGGCCAGATCGAAGGCGATCGACAGTCCCTTCTGTCCCGCCGCCAGATTGCGGCGGTAGAAGGCGTTGGATTCCTCGGCGGTCGAGAATCCGGCGTACTGGCGGATGGTCCAGGGGTTGGACGCGTACATGGTCGGATAGGGGCCGCGCACATAGGGGGCGAAGCCGGGCAGGCCGTCGGTGAAGTCCAGCCCTTCGACGGCGTCCGGGCCATAGACCGGAGCGACGACGATCCCTTCGGGGGTTTCCCAGTCCGGGCGAGTCGGCACCGGTCCGACGGTGCCGGCGTCCAGCTCGATGCGGGTGAAGTCGGGAAAGCCGCTCATCGGGCCGCCTCCGCAAGCGCGGTCTCAAAGGGCGCGGCGAACCGCACCGGGGTCAGGGGCACGCAGGTGTCACCGCCCCCGGTCACGGTCGCCTCCGGTTCCACCTCGACCGGGGCCGCGCGCGTCTCGGCATTGACGAATTTCGTGACCCCGATCAGCTGGACCCGGCCCTCGGCCAGATCGGCTTCTCGCAGGACCCGCGCCGTCGCCACCCGGGCCTGAATGGTGCCGCCCTTCAGGGCCGCAATCACCCCGCCCTCACCCTCGATGCGCTGGAACTCGGCCCAACCGGCCTCAGCCAGATCGCGGGTCCGGGCATCGAGGAACCATGACCCCGCGGCCGGATCGTCGACCCGGCCCAGATGGGCCTCCTCCATCAGCACCAGCTGGGTATTGCGCGCCAGCCGCCGGGCGAAGGCGTCCGGGCGCCCGGCCGCGCGGCTGAACCCGTCCAGTACCACGGCATCGGCCCCGCCGACCGCCCCGGCGAACCCCGCCGCCGTCAGACGCAGCAGATTGGGCCAGGGATCGCGCGCCGACAGCATGCGTCGCGACGAGCGCGCCTCGATCGTTGCGGGAACATTGAGCCCCAGCGCCTTGACCAGCGAGCCCCAGATCAGCCGCAGCGCTCGCACCCGCGCCAGGGCATCGAAATATTCCGCGTCGACCGACACCCCCAGAACCGTGCCGCGCGCCGCTTGCTCGAGACTGAGCCCCGCCGCGACCCCGGCCTTGAGGCTGGCCAGCGCCGAGGCGGCGGCAAAGCCGAGTTCCTGCCCGGCCGACCCACCGGCCTCATGCACCGCCCGACCGCTGGCCAGAAAGAAGCTGGCCTCGGGATAGGCTCCCGCGTGACGGGCCGCCGTGTTGGCGGCCAGGGTCAGATGTTCATCGATCGGTCGGGGCGCGGCCCCGGCGGCGGCAAAGGTCGAGACCGGGTCCATGTGAAAACGCAACTTGGCCCGCGGCGAGCCCTTGCCTACCACCGCCAGCGCGTCGGCCGCGACCGGGCCGTCCAGCCCGGCGTCCAGCCCGACGGCGGCCAGTTCCAGCGTCACCCCGTCGAGCGCCAGCACCAGCAGATCGCTGTCCGACAGGATATTGCCCGACAGGATTACCGAGGCCGCGCCGCCCTCCAGATCGTCCAGCACCGCCGCATTGACCGACTCGGGGGCGTCGCCCTCGATCAGGGTGCGCAGGTCCCAGGCCCGGCCGTCGGCGTCCGCAGACCGCGGTACCGACAGGGACATGACCCCGTCCGTCGCCGAATACAGGGGGGCGATGGTCAGGCCGTCAGCGTCGGTCCGGACCAGGGTGTCAGGCGACCTGCCCCTTAGTGATTTGGCGACCTTCGCCGTCCAGTCGGCGCGAGTGGGCGCGGCAAACAACTCGGACATGGGACCTCCAGCGACAACGAGGGCCTGTATGGCGCGCCGGCCGGTCACGCGTCCAGCCCGCCCCTGCGCGTCGTTCCGGCGTCGGGCCAAACCTCTGGTCAGGCGCGTCGCTGCTCGTGCTCCCGAACCAGCTCTATCATCATATCCAGCGCCTCGCGGTAGGAGGACTCGCACTGGCCGACCAGCCTGTGAAGCAAAGCGGTGTGATCGGGCCTCATCCGCGGCGTCTCCATGATCCATTCGGGAAATCTGCGTTCGCGGGTGTTTTCCGAGCCCAGAACGACGATGTCGCGATGGCGACGGTCAGACTCCAGACGCTTCATCAGCGCATCGACCGCGGTCTTCGGACCTTCAGTCACCTGAATGAATATCCCGTCGGCATAAGCGAGGACACCGGTCAGGCCGTCCCGTCGATTGTTCCGCGCCGCCGCGCCGAGAATTTCGGCGGTGTTCAGCGGGACCTCCATGGGCACGGTTGCGTGGCTGCAATAGAGGACACGGAATAGGGGAAGGTCGGTCATCCCCCAATATATCAGCGTTCAACAAGCGAGAGTATCAAGTTTTCGTTGAGGTTGTGCGCGACGGGACCGGCACGCCCGAAATCCGGCGCTGTTCCGCGGGTCTGGAAAGGAATGGTGGACGCGACAGGGATTGAACCTGTGACCCCCTCGATGTCAACGAGGTGCTCTCCCGCTGAGCTACGCATCCGCCGAAACGGTTCCGGACAGGTCCGGAACGGGAAGGAGCGGTCTATAACCCGGTCGCCGCCGAAACCGCAAGAGCCAAGACGCCGCAACCGTTCACAAATGAATTGAGCGCAAATGCGCCCGATCTACCGGCCTGTCAGGCAGCCGCGACCATTCGTTCGACCTCGGTCACCAGATCCCGCAGATGCACCGGCTTGGACAGCACCTTGGCCTGAGGCGACGCCTGAGCCGCCGTCAGGGCCACGGCGGCAAATCCGGTGATAAACATGATGCGGATACCCGGCTGGCGGGCGGCGGCGACGCGCGCCACCTCGATACCGTCGGCCCCGGGCATGACGATGTCGGTCAGCAGCAGATCCCACGGGCCCTGATCCAGTGCGTCGATGGCATCGTCACCATTCTCGCAATCGACCACCGAATGGCCGGCACGCTCCAGCGCACGCGTCAGGAACCCCCGCAGCGAACCATCGTCTTCAGCCAGTAGAATTCGCGCCATACCCCGGTCGTCCCTTGATCGTGGACCCCAAGGCTAGGCCCGGAACGGTAAACCGGCCATGAAAAACGGCACCCTTTCCGAAATCGAGCTGTGAGCCATCCGGTGGATTGTCCGGAAAAACAGTCTATGGCCTCAGAGATGATCCCCGCCGCGACAGCCACTGACCTGGCCGCCTTTCCCGAAGCGTTCGTCATCACACCGGCTGAGGGCACGCCCGGACGGTTCATATTCGCCTCGCCCCATTCGGGAGATCTCTATCCGGCCGACATGGGAGCCTGCGCGACCCTGGATCGGCTCAGCCTGCAAAGCGCCGAGGACGCGCTGGTTGATCAATTGATCGTCGCCGGGCCCGCCCATGGCGCTGCCGTCATCGCCGGCCGGATCGGACGCGCCTATCTCGACCTGAACCGCGATCCCACCGAGCTGGACCCCGCATTGATCACCGATGCACCCGCCGCAACGCTGTCAGCCAAGGTCGCTGCCGGTTTCGGCATCGTGCCTCGTCTGACGGGGAATGGCCGCCCCCTCTATGTCCGGAACCTGGACCTGGCTGAGGTTCATCAACGAATTTCGCGGGTACACCGGCCCTATCACGAGGCCCTGGCGACCCTGATGCGCGACGCCCGGGCGCGTCACGGCCGGGCGATCCTGATCGACTGGCATTCGATGCCCGCCCAGACCGCCGGCGGCGCGGGCGGGGCCGATGTCGTGCTGGGGGACCGCTACGGGACGTCGTGTTCGGTCCAGCTGACCCGACGGCTGCGGACCCTGTTCGAGGGACTGGGCTGGCGGGTCGCACTCAACCAGCCCTATCCGGGCGGCTATTCCACCCAGCTCTGGGGACAGCCCGCGGACGGGTTAGAGGCGGTCCAGATCGAACTGAGCAGGGCCCTATATCTCGACGAAACTACACGCCAACCCGGTCCGGGCTGGAGCCGCTGCGTCAGTGGACTGCGGCAGGTGATCGCCGGACTCTGCGCCCCCAGCCGATAAAAAAATGCCGCACCCGGGGGCGCGGCATTGAAGTCTATAGGGAGGAAACGCCCAAATTGGGCAAGACGCCCGGAGGCGTCACCGGAAAGTTAGGTTGCAGCGCACAAATCGTCAAGGGTTCATCTCGCACCTGCGATCACGCCCTGTTACGTCAAACCCACCCGGGTCGCGGTCCCGCCGGGACTCCTTTGGTGCAGGAATCGACATCTGACGGAGCCTATTTCAGCTCCAGCAACCGCCGGGCGGTGCGAACTGCCCGGGCCGCAGGCGAGCCGGCCTGCCGCCAGATCAACAGGGCAAAGGCCGACGCTACCCCCGCCGCCAGCCACCACGGACCGAACAGCCAGGCCGCCGCGGCAAGAGCGAAATAATAACCCCGCACCCCCTGGCTGAAGGCGCTCAGAGCCGGATTCAGCAGACTGGCTGCCGCATCGCCCAAGGCGGCGCGATCGACCTCCTCATGAATCTCGGGGGCCGCCCCGATCAGGGCCAGGGTGTAGTTTAGCTGCCGGATGGACCAGATGAAATCCAGCAGACCCCGCGCCAGGCACACCAGAATAAGCGCCAGCTTGCCCTCCAGCAGAGGCAGGGGCACGGCCTCCGCCCCGACAGCGGCTACACCTCTCAGCGCGCCCTCCCCGCCGAACAATATGCCGCCGACGGCCGCGATCAGCAGCAGGTTGGTCGAGGCGAAGAAAGAGGCCGAATTGATCGTATGGCCCATCAGCTGACTGTCGACGATACGGACCTCGCGATGAACCATGACCCGCATCCAGACGCGCCGGACCAAGGTCATATCGTCGTTCAGCGTGCCGCTGCGCCGCGCCAGAACATCGAGCGCCGGCCCGTAGCCGAGCCAGCACAGCATGAAGAGGGTGAGGGCCGCGATATCCGGAATCGTCATCGTCCACTCCTTGCGTCGGGCTTCGCCATTGTCCTGCCGCCGTATGCGTTCAGGAGCAAGTCAGCCTTGCTCCCCGACCCGACCCGGACTATCACGCCCGCCTCTCCTTCGCAGTTGCACAATACGGTTCAACCATGAACATCGACGCCATCCCCGTCGGCCCCAATCCTCCCTGGGACCTGAATGTGATCATCGAGATCCCCCAGGGCGGTCTCCCGGTCAAATACGAGATGGACAAGGAGTCGGGGGCTCTGTTCGTCGACCGCTTCCTGCACACGGCCATGTATTATCCGGGCAATTACGGCTTCGTGCCCCACACCCTGTCCGACGACGGCGACCCCTGCGACGTCATCGTACTGAACCCGACCCCCGTCGTGCCCGGCTGCGTCATCCGTTCGCGCCCGATCGGCGTGCTGATCATGGAAGACGAAAAGGGCATGGACGAGAAAATCCTCGCCGTCCCGGTCGACGCCCTGCACCCCTATTACACCGACATCGCCAGCTACCGGCAGCTACCCAACATCATGGTCGAGCAGATCCAGCACTTCTTCACTCGCTACAAGGACCTGGAGAAGAACAAGGAAACCACGGTCAAGGGCTGGGGCGACGCCGGCGAGGCCGCCGAACTGATCGTTGAGGGCATGCGCGCCCATCAGGCCAAATTGAAGCAGGCGATCGACGCCGCCGCCTAATGACTTCCGCTCGGGCGACCCAGACGCTAACTGGGACGCATGGCCGCCGCCGAACTCCCCATTGAAATCTTCAAGCGCGCGCTCGCCCATGCGGCGCGCGCGCTGGCGGAGCAGTCCGAGCTCGAGGTGACCTTCGGCTCGGACGGCCCACGGCTGGCCAATGGTGTCCTGACCCTGCCCCACCCGCCCCGGGACCCGTCCGGAGCCGACAGCGCCAGCCTGCGTGGCCAGGCCGACCGTCTGGCCCTGCGTCTGGCCAATCACGACGAAGGTCTGCATGCCCGGCTGCGCCCGGCCGACAGTCGCGCCGCCGAGGTGTTCGAGGCCATCGAACAGGCCCGGGTCGAGGCGGTCGGTTCGCAGTCCTTGGCCGGGGTTCGCGCCAATATGGACGCGGCCCTGCTGACCCGGCTGGACAAGAGTGGAGCCCTGCGCACCGCCGAACCCGACCTGGTGTCCGTGCCCGAGGCCCTGGCCCTGATGGTGCGCGAACGCCTGACTGGCCTGCCGGCCCCAGACGGGGCCCGGGCGATGGTCGATCTGGTCCGAACCAACATCGAATCCCGCGCCGGCGGTCCGCTGGACGCCCTTGCGGCCAGCGCCGATGATCAGGAAGCCTTCGCCCTCAAGCTCCGTGACGTGCTGCGTGCGCTGGACATGGACCCTGGCGATGAGCGTGGCGACGACGCCTCCGAGGACCAGGGCAACGAGGAACCCGACCCCCAGGACCCGGACGGTGCCGACGACCAGGACGACGAGGACGAGACCGGTGGCGAGGGCGGTCAGGCGATGGAAGGCAGCACCGACGATCCGTCGGCCGAAGAGGATCGCGACGCCCGCCCCGACGGCAGCCCGACCGATGCGGACGGCGACGCCTCGGAAGACGGTCCCGAGCTGGACGAGGGCGACCTGCCCAACCGCCAGCAAACCGGGGACGACGGCCGGCCGATCAACGCCTACCGCGTCTTCACCACGGCCTTCGACGAGACCATCGACGCTGCCGACCTGTGCGACCCGATGGAGCTGGATCGACTGCGCGCCCTGCTGGACCAGCAGCTAACCGCCCTCAGCAGCATCGTCGCTCGTCTCGCCAACAAGCTGCAGCGCCGGCTGATGGCCCAGCAGAACCGCAGCTGGTCCTTCGATCTCGAGGAGGGGGTGCTGGACACCGCCCGCCTGACCCGGATCATCACCGACCCGACCGCGCCCCTGACCTTCAAGGCCGAGAGCGAAAGCCCGTTCCGCGACACAGTGGTGACCCTGCTGCTCGACAATTCGGGCTCGATGCGCGGGCGTCCGATCATGGTGGCGGCCGTCTGCGCCGATATCCTGGCCCGAACGCTGGAGCGCTGCGGGGTCAAGGTCGAGATCCTCGGCTTCACCACCCGCGCCTGGAAGGGCGGCCAGTCCCGCGAGGCCTGGATCAGCGCCGGCAAGCCCGATAAACCGGGACGCCTGAACGACCTGCGCCACATCATCTACAAGGCCGCCGATTCGCCGTGGCGACGAGCCCGCAAGAACCTGGGTCTGATGATGCGCGAAGGCCTGCTCAAGGAAAACATCGACGGCGAAGCCCTGACCTGGGCGCATGACCGTCTCAAGGCCCGGCCCGAGGCGCGGCAAATTCTGATGGTCATCTCGGACGGCTCACCGGTCGACGATTCGACCCAGTCGGCCAATGCCGCCCTCTATCTGGACAAACACCTGCGTCAGGTCATCGAGGAGATCGAGAGCCGCTCGCCGGTCGAGCTGATCGCCATCGGCATCGGTCACGACGTGACCCGTTGGTACCGTCGCGCCGTCACCATCGTTGATGTCGAACAGCTGGGCGGGGTGATGATCGAAAAACTGGCCGAGTTGTTCGACGCCAAGCCCAAGACCCTTGATCGGGGACGAGGCGCTCGCAAACGGGCGGCATGAGCCTCTACCTCACCGTGCGGGCACTGGCCGCCGCCCTTGCCCTGGGTGCCTGCGCCACCGTACCGGTCCAGCCCTTCGTCCCGGAGATCCCGGATGGCTGGACCCCGGTCACGGCTGTCGTCCGGCCCGTCGGTCTTGGGCTGTTGCCGGGAGCCCGTCTCGCACCCGGCGTGCGGTTCGCCGGCGGGATAGAGATCGACGCCGACCCGGCCTCTCCGCTGCACAGCCTGTCGGACCTCAAGATCATCAACGGTGACCTGTTCAGCGTTTCCGACGCGGGTGATCTGGTGCAGGCGCACCTGCGGCTGGGCCCGCGGGGTCGCCTGACCAGCATCGACGCGCCGCGTCTGCGTCGCCTGACCCTGATGGACGGCAGTCCGATTACGGACAAGACGGACGGGGATGCCGAGGGCCTGACGATCACAGCCTCCGGCGAACTGCTGATCAGCTTCGAACGTCGCCACCGTATCTGGAACTATGGCCCGCCGACGACTCCGGTCGGTTCACCGACCGCCGTTGCCTCGCCAAACTACGCCTTCCCGAACAATACCGGCATGGAAGGTCTGGCCGCAGCGCCCGGAGGCTGGCGCGTCGCCGGCGAGGGGGGCGGCGTCTGGGACTGTGCGCCGGCCGGCTGCGTCACGGTTATCGCACCGCCCGAGCCCCCACTGGCCGACACTGAATACCGCATCACCGGGCTGGATCTGGACCCGACCAGAGACGGCTGGTTCGTGATCCAGCGCCGCTTTCGGGAACCGGCCGACATCCGGGCCCGCATCCGCCACATGTCCGTAGACGGTAGCCTGGGGCCGGTTCTGGTCGAGTTGAAACACCCCGGAACGGTCGACAATTTCGAGGGGATCGCCGCCGTTGCAGGCGCTTCCGCGACGCGGATCTACATTCTGTCAGACGATAATTTCAGCGCACGGCAACGCACGCTCCTGTTGGCCTTCGATCTGAATCCTGCCCGGCGCGTCAGACCTTTTCCGACACCTTGATGGCTACCCGGCAGCCGGCCTTGATCACGGCGCTCAACAACCGGTGACCGGGGGTCTCACGGCTGCCGTGTTCAACGGCATGGTCATGATGCGTCAGTTCCTCGTCCCGGAACCGGGTCAACTCAGCCGCAAGGGCCGGGTCATGATCGGTCAATTCCGAGATCTGGTCGGCATAGTGCTGCTCGATCACGCTTTCGACCGCCTCGGTACAAGCATGGGCGGCCTTCTCACCCATCAGGGCGGTCCCCGTGCCCAGGGCCAGGGCCGCCAGTCGCCAGACCGGGGTCATCACCGTGGGCCGCACCCGTTCGGTCTGCAGCAGGGTGTCGAACCGCGCCAGATGCACGGCTTCCTGTTCCCGCATCTCCTCCATGTCCGCAGCGATCGTCTCGTGCCCGACCCGGCCCCGGAACACGGCCTGCTGGGCCCGGTAGATATGGACCGCCGCATATTCCCCGGCATGATCGACCCGCAGGATCTCGGCCCGCCGCGCCCGTGCCGCACCGCGCCCGGGTCGGGGCAGGGGGATATGTCGGTCCACGGTGTCAGTTTCGGGGGGCACGGGCATCCTTGGGTCGCTTGGCGGCGAGCAGGCTGATGATGGCGAGACCCGCCGAAATCAGGGCATTCCATCCTGCCATGGACACGCCGAGCCAGCTCCATGCCACGGCGTCGCACACCGCGATCCGGGACACAGGCCCGGTTCCGAGAGCCAGCGAGGTCAGGGCCTCAAGGTCGATACCGCCGGTCCCGGCCGCGCAGGTCGCCGGCAGCTCCCACCAGTGCAACTCACCGCCGGCATGAAAGCCGGCCGTAACGGCACCGGTCAGAAAGACCAAAAACAGCAGGAAGGAAGCAATCCGCGGCGTCCCGCGGCTGGCGCGACTGATCAGGGCCCAGAAGGTGGCGGCCAGCGCAATGGTCACCGCCCCCCAGAACACCTCGCGTTGCCGCAGACACAGATTGCACGGTGACAATCCGGCGAACCGTTCGAACGCATGGGCCGTCGCCAGCATCGCCAGGGAAATACCCAGGGCGAAGGCGGTCCACCATCGCGTCATGAGACCAAACAGACTTGTCATCGGCTCTTTCATAAACGTCCCCGCAAGCGTCGTCGATGGATCGCTACAGAAGCTTGACCATGAGGATCACGCTCACCAGAACGAGCACACCGATGACGGAGAACAGGGCCAGGCGTTTTTCCACCACAGCCAGCATGGCCGGGCCGAAACGCCTGAGGATCCAGGCCTCGAGAAAGAAACGACCACCCCGGGTCACCACGGAGGCCGCCATGAAAGCCGGAAAGCTGAAGGCCGCCAGTCCCGAGGCGATGGTCACCAGCTTGTACGGGATCGGGGTCAGGCCCTTGATCAGGATCACCCAAAGGCCCCATTGATCGAACCAGGACTTGAACTGGGCCAGTCCGTCGGCATGTCCGAGCAGCCGCAGGACCAGCAGGCCGACATCGGTCAGATAATAGCCGATCGCATAGCCGAGGATTCCGCCCAGGACCGAGGCCAGAGTACAGACTCCGGCATAGAAATAGGCCCGGTCCGGTCGCGCCAGGATCATCGGAGCCAGCATCACATCCGGCGGAATCGGGAAAAAGGAGCTCTCGGCGAAAGAGATTACGGCCAGCGCGGGTGTCGCGTGGCGGCTCCGCGCCAGGACAAACACCCAGTCATACAATTTGCGAAGCATGTGACCCCTTGCGATCCTTGCTTCGCCTCTAGCAGGCGGCCGGGACGAACGCACCCCCGATCAAATTCCCGCGCGTCGGAGCAACCATTATGCGGCGCGGGTTGGCGAAGGCGACCCGGGTCACTAGGTTCCGCACCATGACGCGGCGTCAGGCCGCCCCAAGATTCCAAGGAGACGCTCCCATGCATGACGCGCCCCAATCCGATGCGGCCGCCCGGCTCGACACGGAAAATCCTCTCGGCGTCGACGGTTTCGAGTTCGTCGAGTTCACCGGGCCCGAGCCCGAGGCCATGGCCAGTCGGCTGGAGCTGATGGGCTTCACCCCGACCCATGTGAACCCGAAGACCGGAGCTGTGCGCCTGAAACAGGGCGACATCACCCTGCTGGTCAATCGCGCACCCAAGGGCCAGTCCGCTGATTTCGCGCGCGACCACGGCCCGTCGGCCAATGGCATGGCCTTCCGGGTCGCGAACGCGAAATCCGCGTTCGACGGCGCGGTCCAGCGCGGCGGTCGCCCGGCCGAAAATACCGGCGGCGGGGCCTTGGGCGACGATTATCCCTACATCCTCCAGGGCATCGGCGGGTCCCTGCTCTATCTGGTCGACCGCTATGGCGAGCAGGGCTCGCTCTATGACGGCTGGGACGAGATCGAGGGCTGGGAGGAGGCCGAGCGCAAGAACAACGTCGGCCTGTTCATGCTCGACCACCTGACCCACAACGTGCGGCGCGGCCAGATGCGCACATGGTCCGGCTTCTACGGCGACGTCTTCGCCTTCGAGGAGCAGAAGTATTTCGACATCAAGGGCAAGGCGACCGGCCTGTTCTCCCAGGCGATGATCGCCCCCGACCGCGCGATCCGCATTCCGCTGAACGAGAGCCAGGACGAGAACTCCCAGATCGAGGAGTTCCTGCGTCGTTACAACGGCGAGGGCATCCAGCACATCGCCCTGGCCACCGACGACATCTTCGAGACGGTGGAGGAGCTGAAGCGTCGTGGCATCCCCTTCCAGGATACGATCGAGACCTATTTCGAACTGATCGACAAACGTCTGCCCAACCACGGCGAGGACGTGGCCCGCATGCGGCTGAACCGCATCCTGATCGACGGTTCCGACGAAGAGGGTCTGCTGCTGCAGATTTTCACCCAGGACACCTTCGGGCCGATCTTCTTCGAGATCATCCAGCGCAAGGGCAACCAGGCGTTCGGCGAGGGTAATTTCCAGGCCCTGTTCGACTCCATCGAGCTGGACCAGATCCGGCGCGGCGTGATCAAGGTGGATGCCTAGGGCGCGGGTTCGCGCCCTGGCTGCCGGGCTCCGGACGCGACTGCGGGTTCCGTCGCGTCCGCCGCACTGGCTGCCCTGGCTCGGCCCCCTCCTCGCCGCGGGCGCGGGGGCAACGGTCGGAGGATACTGGCTGGGCGGTGGTTTCTGGACCGTTCTGTTCGCGGCCCTCGTCTGTGGCTTCGCACCTATCGTCGCCTACCGCCTGTGGAAACGGGCCCATCATCGTGAACCTTGACCGGAAAGATTCTGTCATGAAGTCCGCCTCACTCGCCTTGGGCCTCGCCGCCCTGTTCGCGTATCCCGCCGCCGCCCAGCAGGCTCCACACTGGTCCTTCGCCATTCACGGCGGGGCTGGGGTTATTGAACGCACCAGCCTGTCGCCGAGTCAGGACGCCGAATACCGCGCGGCCCTCAAGGTGGCGCTCGAGGCGGGCGGCAAGGTCCTGGCCGACGGTGGCTCGGCCACCGACGCCGTCCAGGCCGCCATAGAGACGATGGAGGACAATCCGCTGTTCAATGCCGGACGCGGGGCCGTCTTCACCGCTGCCGGCCGCAATGAAATGGATGCAGCCATCATGAACGGGGCCGATCTTGACGCCGGCTCGGTCGCCGGCCTGACCCGCACCCGCCACCCGATCGCCGCCGCCCGCGCGGTGATGGAGCGGTCTCCGCACGTGATGCTGATGGGGGACGGTGCCGATACCTTCGCCGCCGAGGTCGGGCTGGAACAGGCCCCGGCCAACTGGTTCTTCACGGAGCGGCGCTGGCAGGGGTTGCTGCGCACCCTGAGCGACCAGAACCTGCCGCTCCCGGCCCGTCCAGAGGGCGTACCGGTGCCACCGCAGCAGGGCGCGGCCCTGACCGACCAGCCTGGCATGCCGCCGCTGAACGAACGTAAATTCGGCACCGTCGGGGCCGTGGCCCTCGACAGCCAGGGCTATCTGGCCGCCGGAACCTCGACCGGGGGCACCACAGCCAAACAATGGGGCCGGGTCGGTGACGCCCCGGTCATCGGGGCCGGCACCTATGCCTCCAACGCCGACGGCTGCGCCGTCTCGGCCACCGGCACCGGCGAATATTTCATCCGGTCGACCGTGGCTCGCGACATCTGCACCCGCACCCGGGCCGGAGCCTCGGCCCAGGCGGCGGGCGAGGCCGAAATCGCCGACGTCGGCACCATCGGCGGCGACGGCGGCGTGGTGGTCATGGCCCGGGACGGTGTCCCCGGCTTCGCCATGAATACTCCAGGCATGTATCGCGGCTCTATCTCCTCAGACCATCCGGCCGTGGTCGCCATCTACGGCGACGAAGTCCTGCGACCGTGACCACGCGCGACCATCCGGGCGTCGTCCTGCCGCCGCCGCTGATCTATTTCGGCTTCCTGCTGGCCGGCTGGGGTCTGCACGCCTGGCTCCAGGAACCCGGCCTCGGGCTGACCATGGAGATCCGGCGCGGCCTGGCCCTGACCCTGATCATCGCCGGCCTGTTGCTGGATGGCATGGCGGCGGGTCTGTTCCGGCGCTGGGCCACAGCGGTCGAGCCGTGGAAGCCGTCGACCACCCTGATCACCGACGGTCCCTATCGCTTCAGCCGCAACCCGATCTACGTCGGCTTCGCCATCACCTATGTCGGTCTGGCCGTGGCCATGGACAGCTGGTTCGCCCTCGGCCTGCTGTTCCCCTGCCTGCTGGCCATCGACCGTTTTGTCATCGCCCGCGAGGAACGCTATCTGGCGGCCAAATTCGGCCCGGCCTACGAGGCCTATTGCGCCCGGGTCAGGAGATGGCTGTGACCGCCTTTGTCGCCGACGACGAACTGTCCACCATGGCCATCGAGGAGCTGGACTCTGCCTGCGCCCTGAAGTGGCCGGAGCTGAAACGCATCACCCCCTGGGGCGATACCTTCACCGGCTTCGCCCCCTCGGGCCGCGAGGTCGAGATCGAGCGGCGCTACCTCTGGGCCCATGAGCCGGAGGGGGCCGTCGCCGTTGAGATCGAGGTCCGGGTGCCGGGCGGGCATCAGGCCGCCGAGGCCCGGGCCCTGATCACCGCCCCCGACTGACCCCGTTCACCGACCCGCGTTAACCTTTTCCATTGCCAAGCCGGTCCTTGACGGCATCATGCAATCGCACAGCAGGGGCGATGCCGCATGATGCACTATCCGTCCGAGTTCCAGACTGGCGGCCCCGAGTCCGTCGAACCGGATATTTTTCTCAGTCTGCCGCCGATGCTGCTGGCCGGGATCGTCGGCCTGCTGATTCTTGCGGCCCTGCTCGGCTGGTTCGGGCGGGACTGGTTTGTGCCCCGGGAACCCGACGCCACCGAGACCATCTGGCAGGCCATCAACGCGGTCTGCAAATCCGCCATCGCCGCCAACAGCGACACCCTGCTGGTCCACGGCAAGGCCCTTCGCGACGAAATCCGCAACCGGCTGGACCCGGTGTTGACCCTCAGCGACGGTATCAACAAGCCGCTGAAGGAGCTGGACACCGCCATCAAGGGCAAGATTCGCAACCCGTCCGCCGCGGCCACGCCCCCCCACGTCACCGTGATGCAGAACAACCATATCGTTGTGAACCGGGACCAGCCGGCCGGAGCCGGAGCTGCGGAGCCGTCACCCCCACCGCCGCCAGTCGATCGTGACATGACCGATGAGGAGCGGGCCGATCATCTGCGACGCGCCATCGGTCGCTTCCACGACCACTGGTCACAGAAGCCTCAACGTCTGGCCGAACTCGGCAAGGCCCGACGAGCCCTGTGCCATACCGCGCCGCTGAAAACTCTGCGCGGCCATTAGGGTTCAGACAGTTCCCTCCCGCAGGAAAACCGCCTAAGCCTGACTCATGAAACTCGCCTCGCTCAAGCACGGCCGGGACGGCCGCCTCGTCGTCGTCTCGCGGGACCTGCACTGGTTCACGGACGCCTTTCTGATCGCCCCGACCCTGCAGGCGGCGCTCGATGACTGGGAACGCTGCGAGCCTTTGCTGCGCGCGCTGGCCGAGAGCCTCGAACATGAGGCCGTGCCGCGCGGTCGCTTTCATGAACGCGAGGCCGCCGCCCCCCTGCCGCGTGCCTATCAGTGGGCCGACGGCTCGGCCTATGTGAACCATGTCGCCCTGGTGCGTCAGGCCCGCAACGCTGAAATGCCCGACAGTTTCTGGACCGACCCCCTGATGTACCAGGGGGCATCGGACTCCATGCTGGGGGCGCGTGACCCCATCCCCCTGGCCGACGAGTCCTGGGGCTGTGATCTCGAAGCCGAGGTCGTCGTCGTCACCGGCGACGTGCCGCAGGGCCTGTCGCCCGCAGCCGCCCTCGACCATGTGCGCCTGATCGGTCTGGTCAATGACGTCTCACTGCGCAACCTGATCCCCGGCGAACTGTCCAAGGGCTTCGGCTTCGTCCAGTCCAAGCCGGCCTCGGCCCTGTCGCCGGTGTTCGTCACGCCCGACGAGCTGGGCACACGCTGGAAAGACGGCAAGCTGCACGGCACCCTGTCAGTCCAGCTGAACGGGGCCGAGTTCGGCAAGGCCGACGCCGGCATCGACATGACCTTCGATTTCGGCACCCTGATCGCGCATCTGGCCAAGACGCGCAGCCTGTGCGCTGGCACGATCATCGGCTCGGGCACAGTGTCCAACCGCGACACCGACGGCGGCCCCGGCAAGCCGGTCGCCGACGGCGGCCTCGGCTATTCCTGCATCGCCGAGGTCCGCACCGTCGAGACCATCCTGCGCGGCAAGGCCGAGACCCCCTTCCTCAAACACGGCGACACCGTGCGCATCGAAATGCTGGACGATGCCTACCACTCGATCTTCGGGGCCATCGAACAGAAGGTCGCGCCGCTGGGCTGAGGCACGGCGACGGCAGCTCACCCGCTCACAAATCCCCGTTGACGCTGCGCCGGCATCGCGCAAGGGTTGTTTTTTGGGAAACTGCCTGATGCGTATCCTTCTGCTGGCGAGCCTAGTCGCGACCTTCGCCCACCCGGTGATGGCCCGACAGGTGCAAGACTGGGATGTCGTACGCAATCCCGACAGACATCAGACCTTGGTCTACACGCAATTCGACGTCGGCCTCAGCATCGCCGCGCGTTGCGTGGGTAACTCCTATCAGGCTCTGATCGCGGGCCTGCCCCCTGTCGACACTGAGCAACGCCCACTCGGCGTTGCCTTCGGGGACGGGGAAATTGACGATCAAACCTGGAACGTGACCGAGGATTCGCGCATCGCGCTCAGCAGCCTGCCTACCCAATTCGCGCGCCGACTGCGCGAAGGCGGGACGCTGAAATTGCGCATCCCCGGGGGAGCCGAGGGCGGCCGCAACCTCCTTTATGTCCTCGACCTGCCGGCCTCCAACACTGCCATAGACGAATCCCTGACTGCCTGCGGGCGTCCGCTCGTCGATCCACGCGATGAACAGACCGCCGACATCGGTGATGGTTCGCTGCCCCACGGTTTCTCCTGGATGTCACGACCGCGTCCCGAGTATCCCGAGTCTCGCTATGCCAGCGGTTTCGCCGTTCTGAGCTGCCTGAACGATTCCGACGGCAGGCTGCGCGACTGCATCATCGAAACCGAGCATCCGCAAGACGGCGGTTTCGGTGCGGCCGCGCTACACGGCGTCCGCCGCGCCCGTGTCCAGGCTACTGATCTTCCAAAGGGTCCGCTCCTGCCCCGGCTCATCGCGTTCCGTGTGAATTTCAGCCTGAGCGATTTTGAGCCCCTGCTATCGTGTGTCCCCTCGCGATCTCGCCGATGCTGACTGGGAATTCGGTGGTCGATGCCAGCGCCAGTCCAGAGACTGCGCACGAGGCCTCGACCATCAGGACAGCGGGCGGAGACTTGCGGAGCATGACGACCGCCCGGTGTTGACCTGCAACACCCTGGAGCGGCGACGGGGGGCTTCCTGCGGATGCAAAAGCAGGATTAAGCTTTGGCCAGACGCGCCCGGGTCTCATCCGGGGCGAGGGAAATCCGGATGACACCGCAACAACTCGCGCCCCTGATCGCCATCGCGATCGTGCTGCCGCTGGTCCTGCTCCGTAATCGTCGCCCCCGGGTTCTGCGACCAGACCGGATGTGGATACTGCCGGCCATCTTCGTGCCCTTCATTGCCTTCGGCCTGTGGGGCATGCATCAGGGACCGCTGGCCGACCTGTCCCCCTATGCGGCTCTCGACTGGGTCGTGCTCGCGATCGCCCTTGGACTCGGCGTCGTGGCCGGCTGGTGGCGCGGACGAATGATCACCATTCACAAGGACGGTGACGACGTCCTCAAGGCCCAGGCCTCGCCGCTCGGCCTGGTCATTCTCGTCGCCCTGCTGCTCGGCCGCCAGGCCCTGCGCCCCTGGCTCGAAGACCACGCCGGGGCCTTCGGTCTCAACATCACGGCGATCGAACAGGCCTTTCTCGTCTTCGTCATCGGCCTGATCCTGGTTCAGCGGCTCGAGATGTTCCTGCGCGCCCGCACCGTCATGGCCGGGGGCAAGGACGCCCACCTCGCGCTGGACACCTGAGCGCCCCGGTCAATACCGCGTTGACGGGATCGGATGCACCGCGCTACGACCCCACGGGTCCGGCGCGATGCCGCGCGGACACTGCGGGCGTGGTGGAATTGGTAGACGCGCTGGACTCAAAATCCAGTTCCGAAAGGAGTGTCGGTTCGAGCCCGACCGCCCGCACCATCTCTTGAAAGTCAGGCCCCTCGGCCCGGACTTAGATCAGGCCCGCGGCCGCGGCGCTGCGGTACAGCATATAGATGGCCACCACGAAGATCAGGGCCGCGAATACCGTCGTCAGCGCCCCGCGCCGGTCGGACAGGACCTTGGCCAGCCGCGCGCCGCCCAGTCCGCCCACAACGCCCCCGGCGACGAACACGCCTGCCAGCAGCCAGTCGACCCAGCCTGACACCGCATAGTTCAGCGCCGTGGTCAGGCCGAAGGCCGTAACCCCGACCAACGACGAGCCGATGGCCGAATAGATCGGCATCCGCGTCGACCACATAAGACTGGGCACGATCAGGAAGCCGCCGCCGATACCGAAGAAGCCGGACAGGATGCCGGTCGCGGCCCCGGTGCCGATCAGTTTCGGCGCATTGCCCGCCGTCAGCTGCACGGTCGGATCGCCCTCAGTGCCTCTGCCCCTCAGCATCATCACCCCGACCACCAGCATCAGCATGGCGAACAGGGCCAGCAGGGTCTCACCATTGACGGCCTTGCCGAAACTGGACCCCAGCAGGGCTCCGATCACGCCCGCCATGGCGAACAGGCCGGCGATCTTCCATTTCACCGTACCGCCACGGGCGTGGTTGATCAGATTGGCCGCCGCATTGGCGGCCACGGCAAGGGCACTGGTGCCGATGGCCAGATGCGGATCCCGCACCCCGACCACATAGACGATCAGCGGCACGGCCAGGATCGATCCACCGCCACCGACCAGCCCCAGGGAGAAGCCGACAAGCCCTCCGGACGCGGCTCCGAGCAGGTACTGAACCAGGCTGAGATGCGGTATGGCGTCCATGTCAGGCCAGTCCGTTCTCAAGCCGCGGCTTCAGCGGCGACAGATCATAACCGGCGGCGCGAGCCGTCTCGATCAGCTCTCCGGCGGGACATTGTCCGGCATTGGCCAGGCCCCACAGACAGGTGGTGCGGGTGCCGCTGCGACAGAACCCCAGCACCGGTCCGGGCATTTCGTCGAGGGCAGCCCGCATGGCCGCCACGACGTCGGGCCCCATATTCCCGCCAGTCACCGGAACATGTCGGAAACTCATCCCCTCGGCCTCGGCCGCGGCCCGCACCTGTTCAGCACTCGGCTGGCCCGGCTCCTCGCCGTCCGGCCGGTTCGAGATCACCGCCCGATAGCCCAGGCCAGCCAGGGCCTTCATGTCCTCCAGCGCGATCTGGGGCGAGACGTCCAGCCGCGCATCAAGCTTGCGGATATCCATACGGGTCGTCCTTCTGGTCTTGAGATCCGGAATGAGTCGGGGTGTCACAACAGGTTCAGCGGCACCTTCAGATAGCGCACGCCATTGTCCTCAGCGGGCGGCAACCGTCCGCCGTTCATGTTCACCTGCACCGATGGCAGAATCAATTTTGGCATGCCGAGGGTGGCATCCCGCGCCGTACGCATGGCGACGAACTCGTCTTCGCTGACACCGTCGCGCACATGGATATTACCAGTCCGCTCGGCCCCGATGGTGGTCTCCCAGGCGTAGGTCGTGCGCCCGGGCGGGGCTGAATAGTCGTGGCACAGGAACACCCGCGCCTCATCCGGCAGCGAGGTCAGTCGATGGATCGACCGGTACAGGGTGCGGGCGTCACCCCCCGGAAAGTCACAGCGCGCCGTGCCGTAGTCCGGCATGAACAGGGTATCGCCGGGAAAGACGGCATCGCCGATCACATAGGCCAGACAGGCCGGCGTATGGCCAGGCACATGCAGCACCGTCGCCGCCAGCCCGCCAATGGTGAAATTGTCGCCGTCCCGGAACAGCTGGTCGAACTGGCTGCCGTCGCGATGGAAGGCCGCGTCCTCGTTGAAGATTTCGCCGAAGGCCTGCTGCACCCGGACGATCTCGCCGCCGATCGCCAGCCGCCCGCCCAGGGCCGCCTGCAGATAGGGGGCCGCCGACAGGTGGTCGGCATGGGCATGGGTCTCGAACAGCCATTCGACCGTCAGTCCCTCGGCGCGGACATGGGCAATCAAGGCGTCGGCCGAGGTCGTCGAGGTCCGACCCGACGCGGCGTCATAGTCGAGAACACTGTCGATGATGGCGCAGGCATTCGAGCCGGGATCGCGCACCACATGGCTGATGGTGAAGGTCGCCTCATCAAAGAATGACGTCACCTCGGGACGACGGGCCCCGTCGGCCAGGGCCGCGCTCACCACCTCGGCGGCATGATCCCGTGCGGGGTCTGCAGAAAGGTTGGACATGGACTCTCTACCTCCTCAAAGCCAGTTAACGTCTATATCTTTTCATAGTTCACGCAACTATGTAGATTGTGGTCGGCAACCTGATGCGCAAGCCCTCACGGAGGGGGTTATGCCGCCTGGAGAAACCATGCACGAGTCGTCCGAAACCCAGTCCGGGCCGCGCCCCTTGCGACTGAATGATCTCGCCCCGGGCTTCACTGCCCGCACGACCATGGGCGAGCGCAGCCTCAGCGACTATCGCGGGCGCTGGCTGGTGCTGATGTCACACCCCGCCGACTTCACCCCGGTCTGCACCAGCGAATTCGTCGCCCTCGCCAAGCATGCCGACGCCTTCGCCGTTCTTGACTGCGACCTGATGGCCCTGTCGGTCGACAGCCTCTATGCCCACATCGCCTGGCTGGCCGACATCGACCGTCGCTACGGCGTGCGCATCCCCTTTCCGGTGATCGAGGATCCCTCGATGGTGATCGGTGCCGCCTATGGCATGGTTGACGCGATCTCGCCCGACAGTGCCGCCGTCCGCGCCACCTTCGTCATCGACCCCGACGGCATCGTGCGGGCGATCAGCTGGTATCCGATGACCGTCGGCCGCTCGGTCGAGGAATTGTTGCGGCTGGTCACGGCCCTGCAGATCACCGACCGTGAACACGCCTCGGCCCCGGCCGGCTGGACCATCGGCGAATCCCTGCTGGAACCCGCTGCCGTCACCCTCGATGAGGCCCTCGCCACCGAGGCCGGGGGACAGGGCTGGTACACGCGCGAGCGCAAATCATGAGTCCGGACCCCTCCCCCGCAAGCATGGAAATGCTAAAGGCCCGCGCGCCCCAGGCCGCAGATCTGTTGCGTCAGCTCAGCAACGCCAATCGCCTGCTGATCCTGTGCCACATCTCCCAGGCCGAACGTTCAGTGGGTCAGCTGGAACAGGACCTCGGCATCAAACAGCCCGGCCTGTCACAGCAGCTGGCCGAGCTACGCCAGTCGGGGCTGGTCAAGACCCGGCGCGAGTCACGTTCGATCTTCTATTCGATCGCCGACGAGCGGGCGCTGGCCGTCATGTCCATGCTGCACGAGATCTTCTGCAAGGACCCGCGCGCCGTCACCGAACGCCTCGCCGGCGAGGCCGCGC
>TARA_R110002012_G_scaffold317476_1_pt1 | contig 39317 bp, 33 predicted proteins | sample TARA_R110002012 | Tara Oceans TARA_R110002012 (sample SAMEA4396515) | marine metagenome | biome: Westerlies Biome; feature: [DCM] deep chlorophyll maximum layer (ENVO:01000326); material: water (ENVO:00002006), including particulate matter (ENVO:01000060) such as... | depth 40 m
ATATGAAAGCAATTACTCTCAATAGCACTCAGCCGTCAAGATTATTACTGACAGAAGTTCAGACAAGAAGTTTGATGCCAGGAGAAGTTCGGGTGTTGATCAAGGCTGCGGCATTGAACCACCGGGATGAATGGTGTAGGCAAGGCCGCTATCCAAATATCAAAGACGGTGTTATTCTTGGTTCGGACGGAGCAGGAATAGTGAGTGAAATAGGAGAGGGAGTGGATTATTCCATTCTGCAAAAGGAAGTAATCATAAATCCAGCACTTAACTGGGGAGATAATCAAAAAGTCCAAAGTTCTTCATTTGAGATTTTAGGAATGCCCCGTAATGGTACGTTAGCGGAATCCGTGATTGTTCCAGTAGATAGACTTTTTGAAAGGCCTCAACATATGAGTTGGGAAGAATCAGCAGCGTTACCACTGGCTGGTCTGACAGCTTACCGGGCACTTACTTATCAGGGAAATATTCAATCTGGTGAAAATTTATTGGTCACTGGTTTTGGTGGAGGAGTAGCCCAATTTGCCGTTCAGTTTGGTATGGCGCTCGGCGCAAAAGTGTCAACAAGCAGTAGTAGTCCCGAGAAGCTGGAAATAGCTAAATCTTTGGGAGTATTACACACCTTTAACTATTTGGATCACAACTGGATATCAAAGGCTGTGGAAGAGACGAATGGCTTTGACTTAATCGTAGATGGAGCAGTAGGTGATACGTTAAATCATCTGATCCAAGTAGCAAAACCTGGAGGTAAAGTGGTGTATTATGGAGCAACATTAGGCAATCCCACAAAGCTGGAAGCTCGAAAAATCTTTTGGAATCAACTCAAAATCATAGGGACCACCATGGGGTCTGATCAGGATTTTAAAAATATGGTTTCTCTAGTAAATGAGAAGAAAATAAAGCCAATAATTGATCAGGTTTTTAAATTTGAAGATGCGGAAAAAGCGTTTGATAGAATGCGTGACGGAAAGCAAACTGGTAAAATTGTTTTGGTGCCTTAGACCAGTTTAAATTTCCACGTAAGTTTCTCCAAATTCTTTTTTTGCTATTCTATAGATCTCATCCTTCTCTGGAGGGACTACCAGCATATCTCCGGTTTTGACGATCATGGTAGCCTTCCATGGTGCCTGAAACTCCAAAACTTTTTTGGCACCCAAAGCTTCTAATTGGCTTTCAGAAACTTTTAATCCCAATACTTCGCCTTTTGGCTGATAGCTTCCCCAGCCTTTTTCAAGAGATTGGACAAGCGTATATTTCTTCTTGAAAGTAGACGCTTTTACAAGATAAAGTTCATTGGTACTAGTTTGATTTTCTACCAGCCAATCCCCTGACTCAGCCGTGTTTTGAGTCTCATCTCCATCAGATGTTTTTGTGACTACTAACAAACCAGGCTCTGCTTTCTTTGCGCGAACCAGACTTTTCTTTTTGTATTTTCTTCCGCTTTGTTCTAAGAGAGGGAGAAAGTGAGAGAGCATTTCTTGTTGGCTTATCATTGGGCAAAGGTGTCATGTAAATTATAATGAAGGTAAGAAAAGACCAAATAATCTAATTACCTATCATGTAAGTTCAAATGAGGATTTATTTTAAAAACTATTAATCCAAGTCATTTTCAAAGAGAAAATTCTGATACGCATTTTGTAATTCCTGTAAAGCTTTTGAATTATTTTGCTCTTTTGCCAAAGATATCCCACTTTCAAAAACCACTTTAGCCTGATCTATTTTACCCATTTCTGCAAAGAGATGAGCGGAAGGAAAATACGTAGCAAGATAATCGGGATGCTCAGAAAGCAGTTTAGAAAATAGCAAATACGACTCTTCAAAATCCGTTTCCCTAAACTCTATTGCCAACGCATACCAATTGAAAGGATTTTCCGGTTCTTCCTTGGTGAATTGTCTTAGTAGCTGTATCCTGTCCAGATTGCCCATCAATAGTTTTTTTAATTAAGACCTTACTGTTATTTTCACGGGAAATAAATCTAAACTAATCTAATCTAATACTAAACCAATGAAGATTCTTGTTTGTATCACTCACGTACCCGATACTACCTCCAAGATTCAGTTTACGGCCGACAATACCAAGTTTGATTCTACCGGAGTTCAATATATTATTGGCCCATATGATGATTATGCCTTGGCGCGTGCGGTTGAACTTAGAGATCAAGCGAGTGGAAAGTTAACTGTTTTGAATGTAGGAGAGGCTGATTCTGATCCGACTTTGAGAAAAGCTTTGGCTATTGGTGCTGATGAGGCTATCCGGGTGAATTCAGCTCCGAAGGATTCCTATTTTGTGGCACAGCAGATTGCACATTACGCCAAAGAGGGAAAATACGATCTGATCTTAATGGGAAGAGAGTCCATAGATTTCAATGGAGGGATGGTCCATGGAATGGTAGGCGAGTTACTTGGCATGCCTTCGTTTTCCCCGGTCATGAAGCTGGATGTGGACGGCTCTACTGTGAAAATGGCAAGAGAAATCGAAGGGGGAAAAGAAATGCTCGAAGCAAGTCTTCCTTTGATTGCAGGTTGCCAGGAACCAATTGCAGAATGGAAAATTCCAAATATGCGAGGAATCATGTCAGCCAGGACTAAACCGCTGAATGTAGTAGAACCCATCTCTCAGGATACTCAGGCTGAAGCAAGTAAATATGAGCTTCCTCCAGCTAAAGGAGCTGTAAAATTAGTAGATAAAGATAATGTAGCTGAGTTGGTGAAGCTTTTGAAAAACGAAGCTAAAGTACTTTAGTATAAACCCAATAACTTATTATAAATTAGTAAATTATGTCGATTTTAGTATATATAGAACAAGCTGAAGGTAAAGTAAAAAAGACCAGCCTAGAGGCAGTCTCTTTTGCACATGCTTTAGCTGGAAAAACTGGTGAAGGAGATGTGGTCGCTGTAGCTTTGGGAACAATTGATGCGGAAGAATTAGCTGCAGTAGGTAAAGCCGGAGCTTCCAAAGTGTTGCACTGTGCGGATAGTAAATTGGATGCAGGAGTAATCCAGGCACATGCTTCGGCAATAGCTCAGGCTTTTAATCAAATCGGATCAAAGACCTTGGTGCTGGCGAAATCCTCCCTGGGAGATTCTGTAGCTGCAAGACTTGCTATCAAGCTTAATGCAGGTTTGGTTTCCAACGTAGTAGAATTACCAAAAACTGATGGTGGATATGTAGTGAAGAGAAGTATTTATACAGGAAAGGCTTTTGCGGAAACTACTGTAACTACCGATAATAAAATCCTCGCACTTAAGAAAAATGCAATTGATTTGAAGCAGGATGGAGAGGACGCCCAAGTTGAGACCTTTGATGTATCGCTAAATGATGGGGATTTTGCCTCGAAAATTACGGCTACAGAACGTGCTACCGGAGATGTTTTACTTCCTGAAGCTGATATAGTTGTGTCAGGCGGAAGAGGATTGAAAGGTCCTGAGAACTGGGGAATGGTCGAGGAAATGGCCAAAATTCTTGGTGCTGCCACTGCCTGTTCCAAGCCTGTTTCTGATTTGGGATGGAGACCTCATCATGAGCACGTTGGGCAAACCGGTGTAAAAGTCGCTCCAACTTTATACATTGCGATAGGAATTTCAGGCGCTATTCAACATCTTGCAGGGGTCAATTCCTCAAAGTGTATCGTAGTAATTAATAAAGATCCAGATGCGCCTTTTTTCAAAGCTGCTGATTACGGAATCGTTGGTGACGCTTTTGAAATTGTACCTAAACTAAACGAAGCATTTAAAGCTGAATTATAAATTTTTGTGGAAAAACTCATAGAACTTGAGATTTTGGGACTATCGTCCAATCATTCCCAGTCAGGATCATTTACATTGGTGCTAGGGGAAGTTGGTGGGTCTAGACGTTTACCGATAGTAATTGGAATGTTTGAAGCTCAGGCGATAGCTCTGGAAATTGAAAAGATAGTGCCTAATCGTCCCATGACGCATGATTTGTTTAAATCATTTGCGGCTGGATTTGATTTTGACATCGAAAGAATTGTAATCACAGATATGAAAGAGGGGGTTTATTACGCAAAAATCCAGTGTAAAAGCGCTCAAATGGAAACTGACGTGGATGCGAGGCCTTCTGATGCAATAGCGATTGCTATACGTTTTGGAAGTCCAGTTTTCTGCACTGAAAAAGCGATGTCAGAAGGGGCAGTCGAGCATTATGAGGTAGAAAAGAAAGACGATAAGAACGAACCGAAATCTCCAAGTCAGAAATTTACCACTAAAAAAGAAGCCTCTTTGAAGGATTTTAGTTTAGACAAACTAAATCAGATGCTTGACAAAGCGATCAATAATGAGGATTATGAACGTGCAGCCCGGATTCGGGATGAAATCAATAAGAGAAACTGATAACATAAAAGGCCCGGGCTAGCTCGGGCTTTTTTGTGTCTTATTGAGTCCAAGTCAATTGATGTGAACTACAGATCTTAATTCAGATCACCACGACTGCTCACTTTTTAACCTTTAACTCTCATTTAAACCCCCAATCATCTAACTCATGATTGTTTTATGCACCTGCGTTCCTTATTTTTAGGCCTTATCTGCAATAATTACTGAATGGATTACTTAAGAGGAGTCTTTGGTTTGGCCGTCATCGTTTTGGTGGCTTTTATTTTTTCAAGTAACAAGAAAAGAATAGACTGGAGATTAGTAGGGATAGGGATTTTATTACAATTGGTTTTTGGGTTTTTAATCACCCAAGTTCCTATCGTAGAAAGTGCGTTTGCGATGGTTAGTCGTGGCTTTGTAAAGTTTCTTAGCTTTAGTCGGGATGGAGCGGCATTTATTTTTGGTGATTTGGCTGGAGATAGCTATGGTTTCATTTTCGCTTTCCAGGTTCTACCTACAATTATCTTCTTTTCTACGGTTTCGGCAGGATTATATTATCTGGGAATACTTCAGAAAGTAGTTTTCGGCATAGCCTGGGTTATGGCGAGAACAATGAGACTTTCAGGTCCAGAAAGCTTATCAGCAGCTGGAAATATCTTCTTAGGACAAACTGAAGCGCCACTCTTGGTTCGCCCTTTTATCCCTAAGATGAGTAAATCAGAACTGATGTGCCTGATGACAGGAGGAATGGCGACCATCGCAGGGGGAGTTTTGGCCGGCTATGTAGCCTTTCTGGGTGGTGATAGTTTGGAAGAACAAAGTAGGTTTGCTGCATATCTTCTTGGGGCAAGTATCATGAATGCGCCGGCAGCTATAGTGATGTCTAAGATGTTTATCCCTGAAGTGGAAAAGGAATTGGTTCAAGATAAATTGGAAGTAAACGAAGAAGCGATGGGTGTGAACCTCATCGATGCGATGTCCATAGGCGCTTCCGAAGGTTTGAAATTAGCGCTAAATGTAGGAGCAATGCTCTTGGCATTTATCGCTGTGATAGCCGCTCTAAATTACCTTCTAATGGGCTTATTCGGTGAATTTACAGGGCTTAATGAATTTGTAGTAAACAGCACTAGAGGCCAGTTTAAGGGCTTTTCTTTGGAATACCTTTTTGGCCAAGTCTTTCGGGTATTTGCCTGGGTGATAGGAGTGGATTGGGTGGATACCCTTCAAGTTGGTAGTTTGCTGGGACAGAAAACAGTGATTAACGAATTTGTAGCTTATTTGAGTCTCTCCGAGATGAAGGAAATGGGAAGCCTTAGTCCCAAGTCGATTGTGATCGCGACTTATGCGCTTTGCGGCTTCTCTAACTTTAGCTCAATAGCAATTCAGTTGGGAGGGATTGCGATCATCGCTCCAAATCAACAAGCAAATATTAGCCGTTTGGGTCTGAAGTCGTTGCTTGCGGCTTCGCTTGCTTGCCTGATGACCGCGACGATTGCTGGGATGTTGTTTGGGTAGTTTTTTAGTGTCAAGTAGCAAGATGTTAGATATAAGACTTTAGAACCAAGAAATGAACGGTATGAGTTGGCTAAAAGAAATAAAAGAGTTCAAATCGTATTTAGAATTTCATCAGTTTGTCAAATATTTAGATGATAGGTTGGCTGAGAAGGAATTAAATGAAATTGAACCAAAAGTTTACTTTCACGGCAAAAGCCAACTTAGTTTAGATGAGGATAGATGGTTCCAAGCTAATTCGAGCCTAGATGTATGGAGACTCGTTCCTCCTGACTTTCCTTTCAAAGGTCTTTTTGAGAGGGTACATAATCCATTTGAATAATTAGAATTATTAGTCCTATTTTGGAGGAGTTTAAGGATAGCTATTTCTATTTACCGATCGTGCCTTTGGCACTCCGAATCTTTTATTGATTTGATTAAACCCCGAATTCCGCTTCACTGGATTTAGGGCTTTTAATGGAATTGCCTTTGGCAATTTTCCAGAATCCAACTTCTTATAAAACACTAAAGCTAAATTGGAAAAGAGGTTGGGTTTATTGGGCTGAAGGCACAACCTGTAAAAGCCCAGATTGAAATTCTGGGTTATAAATTATCCAAAGATCCTCCTGAGTGCCAAAGGGACGAACCGTAAAACAGTCTATAATCCATAAAAAGAGGCGGTAAATTGAATCCATCAGGATCCAACTTACCACCTCTCACTTTTTATCTCTTACAGAAATTAAAACTTACAAGCAAAAGGACTTACTTATCCCCGTATAGCTTTTTACCTGCTTCCTCGTACTTATCACCTGCAACCCACATTGGTTGGTTTTCGGCGTTGGCGATATTTTGCGCAGCAAGGATAAATGATTTCCAATAAAGCGTCACATAATCCAAATCCATGGAATCCACATGGTCACCAGCTTTGTGATAGTATTTGTTGATCTCATCATCAAAAGCTGTGAACCCAAGGCTGAAAGTAGGAGCAGGGATCCCTTCTTTGGCGAAATTTACGTTATCTGATCGGTCGTAAAGTCCTTGCTCTGGAGCTGGATCTGCGATGGCTTTCAAACCAAAATCTGCAACAGCCTCAGAAACTAAGTCATCTGCGGTAGTTCTGCCCAATCCGATCACAGTAATTACTGAGGTATCATTGTAGCCCGCACCGTCAATGTTGAGATTGTAAATGATTTTATCCAAAGGAATCAATGGGTTTTCTGCAAAATATGCTGAGCCTAAAAGCCCTTTTTCCTCTGCAGTCCAGAGTGCTAAAAGGATAGATCTTTTTGGAGGGTTTTTAGCAAAGAATTTAGCTGCATTCATCACAGCTACCGTACCTACAGCATTATCACGAGTACCGTTGTAGATGGAATCGCCACTTGCATCTGGTGTTCCAATTCCAACGTGATCGTAATGCGCAGATAGCATTACAAATTCATCTTTCAGCGTTTTGTCTGATCCTTCAATCCAGGCGAGTACATTTTTACCTTCCACAGGAGTGTTATTCTTGCCTTCTACTAAAAGATTTGCCTCAACTTTTCCTGCAGTCAATTGATTTTTAAGCATGTTTTTCACATCCTCGATCCAAATGTATGGCATTTTGCTTGATTCGCCATTATCTATGACCATCTGACTTCGATTGAGGTAGTTGACAATTAATGGCCAAGGAATAGATGGAATATTGAAGCGCTCAATGACTCCAATCGCCCCAGCAGCTTCGGCAAGTTTAGCTTTCTCGCTACCTAAGGCAAACAAATCAGCGGGACTCATACGATCTGGAGCGCCTACATTAGTCAGTAGGATTTTGCCTTTCAGGTCTTTCCCCTCCAAATCGTCGGCAAGTCCAAAACCAACGTCCACTAACTCGTATTTCCCGGAAATCGCATCACCATTGATGACAAGCATGTTTTTACCTTGGGAATAAACCGAATCTTTCAATTTGATTTCGCCTTTGCTTGGAGGAGAAGACATCATGAAAGGAATATTTTGGAAATAGCCATCGCCACCGGATAATGGTTTAGCACCTGCAGCTTCAAGTTGCTTAGCTATAAAATTATAGGCCAAAGCCATCTCTGGAGCTCCAGGGTCTCTTCCTTTCAATTCATCAGAAGCGAGATAGGTTAATTCAGCAACAGCAGCTTTTTCATTGAATTTTTTATCAATTTTCTTTTGTTGAGCTTCTGCTACAAAAGACACAGAAAGTAAAAGGCTAAGGCCTAAAAGTGATTTGTTCATAGGGTTAATTTAATGTGCTTTCTAAAGTAATTCAATTTTAGGAAAAGGAGGCTGTTCACCTTATAAATCAAGTTCTCGCCAGCCCAGATCTGTAATTGTTTTTTGGAAATGGGTTGGAAGTTCTGCCATAACTGAGATTCTATCTTTGGTAACTGGATGAGTGAATTCTAATTTTCTGGCATGCAAAAGTAGGTTCATCATCCTAAATTGTTTCTCGAAAAACTGGTTTTGCTTGTTGTCGCCGTGCTTTTTATCTCCCAAAATATAATGTCGAATATGAGCCAGGTGACGTCGGAGTTGATGCGTGCGGCCGGTTTCAGGTTTCAATTCCAATAACGCATATCGACTGGTGGGATATCTTCCTGTGGTATCAAAAGGTATTTCTGTTTCTGCTACAACTTTGTAATGAGTTTGAGCTTCCTGAAGCTTGTTAGAGCGCTCGCTTGTCAACGGATGATCAATCAAATCTGATTTTATGGTAGGAATCCCACGTACAATTGCCAGGTAAGTTTTTTGAACTGATCGATCAGCAAACTGCTCTTTCAAAATGGGCAGAATTTCTTCCTTTTTTGAGAAAAGCAAAACCCCACTGGTCGGTCTGTCGAGTCTATGAACTGGATACACATGTTGACCAATCTGATCGCGAAGCATTTGCAAAGCAAATACCGTTTCCTCCGCTGCGATGGAAGTTCTGTGAACTAGCAAACCAGCCGGTTTATTAATGGCAATAAGGTATTCGTCTTCAAAGAGGATTTCTAACACAGGGGAATTTAAAATGAATGAATGAAGAATTTAAAATAATGGCTATCTGAATGTAATGATTGAGGTTCAGGTTTAGCTATTCCCCCTTTTAAAGGGGGGTAGGGGGATTTTTATTAGGTAAAAAGAGGCTAATGAATTGAACCAAAATTTTCAACTATCACTAGCGCCGTAAATCCTAAATCGTAAATCCTAAATCGTAAATCTTAAAATATCGTCCCTGATCCTATACTTTCCTCTCCATCATACCAGGCTACAAACTGGCCAGAAGCTACTCCTTTTTGAGGTTGATCGAAGATGACATAGAGGCCATTTTCTTTTTGAATCAAGGTGGCTCCGCTTAACGGTTGACGATAGCGAATGCGGGCATCATACCTTCTTGTCTCACCAACGTTTAGCTTCAAGTCCTGACGAATCCAGTGTATATCTTCAGTTTTGACAAACAGACCATCACGAAGAAGCCCAGGATGTGTTTCTCCCAAGCCTGTGTAAATCACATTTTCTTGCGTGTCCGTAGAAATCACAAACAAAGGCTTTCCTGTGCCACCTACATGTAGCCCTTTTCTTTGGCCAACTGTGAAATAGTGGGCACCGTTATGTTCACCCAAAACTTTGCCTTGATCTTGAGTATAGTGAGTAGGAAGAGAAATCGCATCCAAGGTTTCCTGATCGTAGTCTTCTGGTGCAATTCCAGCAGGAATTAGCTGTTTTTTATAGATTGCCAAGTCCTCAGGAATTTGGATAATTTTTCCTTTTTTTGGTTTTAGTTGCTGCTGTAAAAAGTCCGGTAATCTGACTTTTCCAATAAAACATAATCCTTGACTGTCTTTTTTATCAGCAGTGATCAAGTCCATTTCTTTGGCTTTTGCTCGTACATCAGGCTTTTGCATATGGCCGATAGGGAAGAGTGCTTTGGCTAACTGACTTTGGTTCAATTGGCACAGAAAATAACTCTGATCCTTATTGGGATCGGCTCCTGCAAGCAGCTGATAGGCTGTTTTTCCATCAGCTCCTATGGTTTCGCCTTTCTGGCAATAGTGACCAGTAGCCACGAAATCAGCCTTAAGCTTTTCTGCTGCTTTTAGAAAAATATCGAATTTGATTTCTCTATTGCAAAGAATATCAGGATTGGGAGTTCTGCCGGCTTTATATTCTGCAAACATGTAATCCACAATTCTATCCTTGTACTCTTCACTGAGGTCAATCGCTTGAAATGGAATTCCTAATTTCTCTGCCACAAGCATTGCATCTGTGGAATCTTCCATCCATGGACATTCATTGGAAATTGTGACAGATTCATCGTGCCAGTTCTTCATGAACATACCGATGACTTCGTAGCCTTGCTCGATGAGTAGGTGAGCGGCGACGGAACTATCGACCCCTCCGGAGAGGCCGACTACTACTCTTGGTCTTGTCTTCATGCGCTGTAATAAGTAATGGATTCAAGGTCCATTAGGTTACAATGAGTGTAGAACAACATTTAATTAGAAAATGGTTCTGCTTCGCGCAAAGTTAAGGGAAATCTACTGTTCTCTGATTTGTTTAAAGTACTCAAACAAAAAAGTCGTTCGTGATGATACGAACGACGGCAAGAGAAATGTAATGAGCAAAGATTTTATAACGATCCTGATGACTTGAACGGTGGGTTAGCTGATTTTAATTAGAGACGCTAGGCTGATATTTGCCATATACAGCATCTTTAAACTTCTTATGAAGCTTGATCTGATCGTAAGGAAAAAGCTGGACGAACAGGACAGCTGTGATTTCATTCACTGGATCCACCCAGAACAGTGTACTGGCAGCCCCATCCCAAAAGAATTCACCAACCGTCCCATTAGTCTCCGCGGCACTTTTTGGCGGTGCAACTCGTACTGCGAAGTCAATTCCAAACCCTACATTCCCCTTGCTTGGAAGCCAGGATCTTTCGGTAACTGAATCAGGAAGTTGATTTGTGCTCATTAGTTCTACCGTTTCTGGTTTGAGGATTCTAGCACCCCCAAATTCTCCTTTGCGAACCAACATTCTGGCAAAAGTCATGTAATCATCCAAAGTAGAAGTAAATCCAAATCCACCTGGAGTAAGAGGCCATTCATTTATATTGAATTTATGAGCTTCCTCATTTGGCATTTGCTCCAGCTGACCTTCACCGGTTCTTCTGTAGGAAGCAGACATTCTTGCTCTGTCCGATTCAGGAACGAAATATCTTGTGTCGTTCATTTTAAGTGGATCAAGAACATGAGTTTGTACATATTCTTTATAGGGAACTCCAGCTATTCTTTCTACCAAAAAAGCTTGAACATCTACGGATTGACCATATTCCCATTGAGTTCCTGGCTGGAACCAAAGCGGTATTTCACCGATTCTTTTGGCCATTGCGTTCAAATCGATTTCAAAACTTCTTGGGTCTTTTTCTGCCAAAATCTCACTCAAACCAGGAATATCAGCTCGGTTTGGAAAGCCAGCTGTATGACGGGTGATATCACGGATAGTAACTGGTCTGGCTGCATCTACTAGTTTGATGTTTCCATTTTCATCTACACCGTCATACACTTTCATATCAGCAAACTCAGGTGCGTACTTTGAAAGCGGATCATCCAACTGGAATTTACCCTCTTCGTAAAGTGTCATTAATGCCGTGCCAGTGATCGGCTTAGTCATGGAATAGATCTGCACAATCGTATTTCTATCCATTTTTACCTGATTTTCCCGATCCGCATAGCCAAATGCATTGTAATAAACCTCCTGGTCTTTTTCAAAAATCAAGGCAGAGACTCCGGCTAGATTCCCGCTTTCTACGAAGCTGGATAGGGTAGAGTCAATTCTTGCCCGGATTTTCTCATTTACTAGGAGAGTTTCAGTGGTATCTTCTGTCTGCTTTTTCTCACAACTTGAAAAAATTAAGATCGCAAAGGCATAGAGGAATAGATGTTTCATAGGTTTGGATTTTGGGATTAGGTAATTGATTGTTTAAATCCAATCAGATAGAAAAATACGAAAAAACAAACGGCAGACGAAACAGTAATTAATAGCTGTTGATTTTGCTCAGGCTGATAAAAACACGTTTATCCAAGGAGTGAGAATGTAAGGCGTTGCGCTTTCATACTGGGATTATGAGTTAAGTCAAAATCTTACAACTTAAAATCCTCTTCCCAGAACTTGAAACCGCCTTTGAAGGCATTTTCATTTGTACCCAATCTACATCCCTCAGGAATTGTCGTTAATAATTTTGAATTTCCACCGCCTAATAAAACGTCATCAGGTTGAAATGCTGCTCTGAAATATTCCACGGTTTTTAGCACGTTTTTCTCCCATCGTTTAGATCCGCTCTTCGTCAGATACTCTTTTCCAACATATTCTTCGAAGGTCTTTTTCTTAAAAGGAAGATGTCCGCCTTCTAAGGGTAAAATCGTATTGTGAATGACCATGGCGGTGCCTAATCCAGTTCCGAAGCCTAAGAAGAGCAACTTTTTACCTTCGTAACTACCAAGAGCCTGCATGGCTGCATCATTTATAAATTTAATAGGGCAGTTAAATGCGGCCTGAAAGTCAAATTTGTTCCAGCCCTCTCCAAGGTTTACTGGATCGGATACTATTCTGTTTTCTTTGACTACTCCCGGGAAACCCATTGTGATCCTGTCATATTCCCATTCTGAAGCGTTTTCTTTAACCAGTTCCACCATTTGTTCAGGAGAAAAATCGGAGCCTGAAGGGATTTTTATTCTTTCTTCTGCACCTGTAGCCAGGATTTTTACATTTGAGCCCCCGATATCTATGACCAGAATTTTCTTTTTGTTTTTTTCCATCGATTGAAACTAAATAGAAATGTTTACTTACAGAAGAAGAAATTGATTCAATTCAGAATTTTGACTAAAATTAGCATGCAGATAATGCAATCTTAATTTTGGGATGAAATGATTTTTCTTTTGTCAAATGCTATGATCTCGCATTTCTTACTTTAAATTACAAGGAATACCAGCAACCCAGATAACCCAAATCATTTTTATATCAGCAATGATTTGATCGTTTTTGAAGTAAAATTACCAACCTAGCCTATGTCTATTAAAGTTGCTATCCGGCACTATACGAAATACGAGTACGACAAACATATAAGTTTAAGCCCGCAAGTAATCAGGCTCAGGCCTGCTCCACATTCCCGGACCTACATCAAAGGATACTCGCTCAATGTAATGCCTGAAGATCACTTTATTAATTGGCAGCAGGATCCTTTTGGTAACTATCTGGCAAGAATTGTATTTCCTGAAAAAGTAAAATATTTTGAGATTGATGTGGAAGTGATCGCTGATATGGTGGTGATTAATCCTTTTGATTTTTTTGTAGAAGATTATGCTGATAAGTTTCCATTTGAATACGACGAAAGCTTAAAGACGCAGCTTGGGCCATATTTGGAGATTAAAGAGTCTGATCCACTATTGATGAAACTGGTGGAGAAGGCTAAGTCACTTATCAGGAAGGATATCATTACGGTTGATTATTTGGTAGCTATCAATGCTATGATCAATCAGGAGCTACGCTACAATGTGCGAATGGAACCGGGAGTTCAGTCCTGTGAGGAGACGCTAACTATTGGTTCCGGTTCGTGTAGAGACTTTGCCTGGCTACTTGTACAGGTTTTGCGTCATGTAGGATTGGCCTCAAGGTTTGCTTCGGGATATCTGGTTCAATTAAAATCAGATGAAAAGTCCCTCGATGGTCCCTCAGGTCCGGAAGAAGACTTTACCGATCTCCACGCATGGACGGAGGTTTATGTGCCGGGAGCAGGTTGGATTGGATTGGATTCAACATCTGGTTTGTTTGCAGGGGAAGGGCATATTCCATTAGCTTGTACACCAAGCCCGCAGGATGCTGCACCAATTTCTGGCATGGCTGAACCTGCAGAGACTGAATTTTTCTTTAAAAATGAAATTACTAGAATAGAAGAAACCCCACGCGTAACCAAGCCATATTCAGAAGAGCAATGGGAGAAGATTTTGTCTGTTGGTGACACAGTCGATGAGGATTTGGAGGCAAATGATGTACGGCTGACTATGGGGGGTGAGCCTACCTTTGTTTCAGTGGATAATCAGGAAGCCGCAGAATGGAATACCGATGCCGATGGAGAGCATAAGCGAAGTCTTTCCAACATTCTTTTTCATAAGTTAAAAGGGGAATTTGGTGCTGGTGCACTGATGCAGTACGGACAGGGGAAATGGTATCCAGGTGAGCCTTTGCCTCGCTGGAAATTGGCTTGTTTCTGGAGAAAAGATGGCGTTCCAATGTGGCATAATGATGCTTTGATGGCAGATTTATCAAAAGATTATAAATTGACACACAGGAAGTCAAAGAGTTTCATCGATAATTTGGTTAAACAGCTTAATGTAGATCCTCTCAATATTACTCCACTTTATGAAGATCCGTTTTATTTCATTTGGCAGGAAGGCAAAGTCCCAGTCAATATCAATCCGGCAAAATATAATCTTAAATCCTCACTTGAACGTCAGAAACTAGCCAAGCTCCTTAAAAAGGGCTTGGGCAAACCAGTGGGGTATTCTATCCCCCTAGAATGGGAATATCAAGAAAACAGATGGCAAAGTTGCCGCTGGAAATTCCGTTCCAAAGAGCTTTACTTAGTTCCTGGGAATTCTCCTGCCGGATTAAGACTTCCCTTGGATTCGATAGAATATACAGCTCCAAAAGACGAGCCGCTCAAGCCGGAGAATGACTTATTTGCAGAAGTAGGGAAGCTTCCTTCAAATAGACGTACAAACTCTGCTAAATTAAAGCCTATTAATTCCAAACGAATTTTCAAGACAACCTTGGTTGCTGAAGTAAGGGAAGGGAAACTTTTTGTGTTTTTGCCTCCTGTATCCTACATAGAACATTACCTGGATTTGGTTAGCGCTATAGAAAGGGCTGCCCAAAAACTTAAAGTTCCGATTTTGATAGAAGGATATGATCCTCCTGCTGATAAGCGAATTGAAAAGATGATGATCACCCCAGATCCTGGGGTGATTGAAGTCAATGTGCAACCTGCGAAATCATGGAAGGAGATTACTCACAATTATGGAGTACTCTACGAGAAAGCACGTGAGTCCCGCCTTATCAGTGAGAAATTCAACGTGGATGGAAAGCATACGGGGACTGGTGGAGGAAATCACATTACACTAGGAGGGTCATCTCCAGAAAATAGTCCTTTGCTTAGAAGGCCTGATGTGCTAAAGAGTTTTATTACTTATTGGCAGCATCATCCAGCGCTATCCTATTTATTTTCTACTCAGTTTATAGGGCCAACAAGTCAGGCTCCTAGAGTGGATGAGGGGAGAGACGATATGCTTTATGAGTTGGAATTAGCATTTCAGCAGGTTCCAAACGGCTCTGAAAATGAGATTCCATTCTGGATGGTAGATCGGATCTTCAGAAATCTACTCGTAGATATTACAGGAAATACACATAGGGCTGAGTTTTGCATAGATAAGTTGTTTTCACCTGATTCCAGCAGCGGTCGCTTAGGAATTTTGGAATTTCGGGGCTTTGATATGCCGCCTCATTATAGAATGAGTATGGTGCAGTTGCTACTTATCAGAGCATTGATGAGCTGGTTTTGGAAGCAGCCATACGATCATAAGCTCGTAAGATGGGGTACTTCCCTGCACGATAAGTTCCTCCTGCCGCACTACTGCGAAAAGGATATGATGGAAGTAGTAAATGATTTGAAAGGTGCTGGCTATGATTTTGACATCGCTTGGTTTGATCCTTTCTTCTCGTTCCGTTTTCCTTTTATTGGCGAGCTTCAAGTTGATGATATTCATATAGATATAAAAATGGCAATTGAACCATGGCATGTATTGGGAGAGGAGATGTCCAGTTCAGGTACAGCACGCTATGTAGATTCATCGTTGGAGAGACTTCAGGTTAAAATTTCTGGTTTGACCGATTCCAGATATCATTTATTGTGTAACGGTTATAGAATACCACTGAAAAATACAGGGGTACAAGGAGAATATGTTGCTGGGATTCGATACAGAGCGTGGCAGCCATTTTCTGCCTTACATCCAACTATTGGAATTGATACCCCTTTGGTGATCGATCTGTATGATACCTGGACAAAGAAATCGGTGGCTGCATGTCAATATCATGTAGTTCATCCAGGAGGTCGCAGCTATGAAAATTTCCCTATCAACAGCAATGAAGCTGAATCCAGAAGGATATCTAGGTTTTTCGACTTTGGTCACACGATTACACCAGCGAGCACTTCGACTGCAACAATACAGGACGAACATAAATCAGGTAGATATATAACTAAAATAAATGCCCAGAATAATTATGAAGCGACAGAGGAGATTATAAACCCCGAGTTTCCATACACCATGGATCTCCGCAGATACAAAAAACGATAATTGTTTATTATTTCAATCGTAATTAGTTCAATTTTGGGGCATGATTGAGTCTTATCTTATTGACAAAATGTTCAATAACGCACCGTTTCTGGATGAAATGGCTACCGACCAAGGTAAAATACATCCCCATTGGGAACGATTGGCCAGATATTATGAGCAGATCGGCTCTGAAAAAATGAGACAGTTTCATGAAGAAGTTGGTCGTCAACTTCGTGAAAATGGAGTTACATATAATGTCTATGGCGATCCTCATGGAATGAATAGGCCGTGGATTTTGGACCCCGTTCCCATGGTATTCAGTAGTGAAGAATGGGAAGGAATAGAAAAAGGATTACTCCAACGTACTGAGCTTTTAAATCTAATTATGAGTGATTTATATGGAGAACAAACCTTGATTAAAGAGGGGCATATTCCATTTGAGTTAATATACAATCACAGGGGTTTTTTAAGACAAGCGCACAACATAAAACTGGATGGAGATCAACAACTCATCCAATATTCCTCAGACCTAGCCCGTGGACCAAATGGTAAAATGTGGGTGCTACATGACCGAACAGATGCACCCTCTGGAGCTGGATATACCTTTGAGAACAGAGCGGCAATGACTCGAGTGTTTCCTGATCTGATCCGTGAAAATCAAGCCAGGAAAATCACTTCGTATTATCAGACCTTTAAGAATACACTGAGCAATCTTACCACAAACAATAAGGAAAATCCCAGAGTAGTCTTACTTTCTCCTGGTCCAACAAATGAGACCTTTTTTGAGCATGCCTACATCTCATCATTTATGGGATTTACACTTGCTTTCGGTGAGGATCTTACGGTCAGTGATGGCTATGTTTGGCTGAAGACGATTAAGGGCCTTGAAAAAGTTGACGTAATAATCCGGAGAGTAGATGACGTATTTTGCGATCCTTTGGAGTTTAAAAGCGATTCTCACCTTGGGGTAGTGGGGTTGATGGAAGCGGTTAGACAGCGAAAAGTACTTGTTATTAATCCGTTGGGATGCAGAGTGTTAGAGAACCCCGGTTTAATGGCTTTTCTACCAAAAATCTCCAGACATCTGACGGGCGAGGAGCTAATCTTACCTTCTGTAGCTACCTGGTGGTGCGGTCAGCCAAAGGAATTGACTTACGTCTTTGAACACATAGATACCCTTGTCATAAGAAATATCTATCGGGGGTCGCAAAAGAAATCCGTGTTTGGCGGTAATCTGTCAAAGGCTGAGTTGGAAGATTTAAAGCGCGAAATCAGACGTAGCCCTTATATGTATGTTGGGCAGGAAATGGTTGAATTTTCAACAACTCCTTCCTGGATCAATAATAAGCTCGAGGCAAGGAATGCCGTATTCAGGAGCTATGTTGTAGCAGATTCTGAAAACAAAAGTTATAAAGTAATGCCAGGTGGGTTATCCAGAAGCTCCCCAAAGCAAGGTGCATTTTTAGTATCCAATCAAACGGGTGGAATCAGCAAGGATACTTGGGTTCTCGGCAAAGGAAAAGATATTGCATCGACTCTTCCAAAGGCGATAAAAAATCAGCCTTTGGTTCGAAACGTATTGCCAAGCCGTACTGGTGAGCGTTTATTTTGGCTTGGGAGATATCTTGAGAGATCGGCATATTCAGTCAGGCTGATGCGTATGACCTTACTTTCTTATAATGAAGCTGATGAGGATATCCATATTCATGATAATCCGGTACTTAGTACGCTGCTAAAAACCCTGACGGTAATGACCGGCACTCTACCCGGTTTCAATGTTAAAAAGAACCTAAAAAATCCCGAGTCTGAGTTATTGGCTTTGGTCCATGACGTAGATAAATCAGGAAGTATTGCATATTCCATTCAGTCATTTCTAACTAATGCCTATGCTGTTAGAGATAGACTAAGTTTAGACACATGGAGGATTTTGGACAGCATATCCGAAGAACTCACCCGTATGCGGAAATCAGATACCACACTTATGCATGCTTACCAAAGTCTGGATAATATGGTTGTTAAGTTAATGGCATTTTACGGTCTTAACATAGACAACATGACTAGGGAACCAACTTGGCATTTGTTGAATATTGGACGTTTTATTGAATCTGCTGCGAATAACTGTATGATTTTAAGGGGAATGCTTAGTAAATCTTTTGACTCGGAATCCAATAAAGAGTTAATGGAGGATACCTTGCGTTGCAATGAGAGTTTGGTCACCTATCGGTACCGATACAGATCTAATCTGGAAATGCACGGCGTACTGAGCTTGTTGATTTTACATGAAGACAATCCAAGATCACTGATTTTTCAGTTACTGGAAATTGATAATCACCTAAAAACCTTGCCTCAACAAGACGAAAACGAGCTATTCAGCACAGACCGTAAAAAGCTGCTGGAAGCCATTACCAAGATCAGATTATGTGACATCCAAAGGCTATCTTCTACTAATGAGTCGACTTTGGAATATGATGAATTAACGTCTCTTCTGGATGAGATCATATGTCTCCTTCACGAGACCTCAGACTTTATCTATGAGAAGTATTTCAGTCATACTGACACGAGATATAGCATGATTCAATCCTCTGTTATTCCTGAGATATGAAATCGAGAATTATTCAAAAGACCGACAACGTGATGATTATACCTTCTGCGAGATTCTATGTGATCATTAAAAAAACAATTTTTACCGCATGAAATATAAGGTGACACATATCACAGATTACATCTATGATTTTCCGGCGAGACTTTGCCACAACTTGATGTTTCAGATCCCTCCAGACCTTCCATTCCAACATGTGGATGAATACATCTGTGAAATCAGTCCAAAGCCAAGTTTTGAAATAGAAAGAACTGATTTTTTTGGGAATAAATATCTTTATTTTTCTGTGGAGAGATCGCATAAAAATCTCTCAGTGATGTCCCGTAGTGTAGTAGAACTCAGTGTTCCGTCGTGGAGTAATGTGAAAGCAGAGGAAACTATGGAGTGGGAAAAAGTGGTAGCATTACTTCATTCTACAAAGACGAGTACGGATGTGCGTCAGTATTATCTGGAATCGAATCATGTTCAATTTGTGGATGGGATTAAGGAATATGCATTGAAATCCTTCACTCCAGAGCGTCCGATAATGGAAGCAGTATTAGACTTGAATACCCGGATATTCAAGGATTTTGCCTTTACCCCAGGATTCACAGACATCAGTACACCATTGGAGAAAGTTTTCAAGCATAGGAAAGGAGTTTGCCAGGATTTCGCACATTTTGCCTTAGCCTGTCTGAGAGCAATAGGATTGTCCGCTAGATATGTAAGTGGATATCTGGAGACTTTACCTCCTCCCGGCAAGCCAAAATTGATAGGGGCGGACGCTTCCCATGCATGGATTGCTGTATACATTCCGGAGCACGATTGGGTAGAATTCGATGCGACAAATAATCTTTTGGTTAACGATAAGCATATCCGTGTGGCAGTAGGTCGGGATTTTGCAGATATTACTCCTCTGAAAGGAATAGTCTACAGCGGAAGTGAGCAAGAGATGAAAGTGAGTGTAGACGTACGAAATTTGGAGGAGGAGGAAGTCATGATATCCAAAGAATAAAATATCAAGTACTTTTCATTAAGATAATTAGTACAGATCCAGCTATCATTATGGCAGAGCCGATGATTTTTTTGAGAATGTGTTTCTCTTGGAAAAAGCGATAACCTAAAAGTACGCTGATAATAATTGAGAGTTGGAAAATGGATAAAGCATATCCGACTTTCATGTTTTCAAAAACAAAATTAGTAGAGAGTTGCATGACGCCTATGCAAATAATCAGAAATAGAAGCTTGGTGAATGATTGAGTATCAAACTTTTTAATCTCTGTTTTGATTTCAATTTGGAATAAAAGAACTAGAACAAAAGAAAATACAGCTCCAAAAATACACCAAGAAATAAATGCTACAGCAGGGGAGGATGTAAGTATAACTTTCTTCACAAACACGGCCTCGATTGCAGTGAGGATCATTGCTCCTATACGAAATTGAATTTCCTTATTTCTCAGTAATGCCACTGTAAAACGCTCTTCAGTTGTATCCAGAACCAAATAGCTTCCATAAATAATAATTCCGATTCCTACTATTCCCCAAGCATTTGGAAGTTCTCCTAATAGTATAGCGGCGAATATTAGACCTACTATGGACTTGTAAGAATTAATAGGTCCTAAGATTGAAAGATTGCCATTTTGAAGAGCTTTAACCAACAGGCCATTTCCTAATGCGCCGAAAACACCTCCAAGAATTGAATAGAGCCAGAATTCTTTGCTAATCTCAATTCTCTTTAATAGTATCAAGCCAAACAGGCAGAGTACAGCAAGAAGTAGATATGTTAAAAAATTAACCCAAAGTGGATGAGATCCTTTTTGTGTCAGTTGCTTTTGAAAAACATTTCCCAGGGGATTAGATACTACTCTGAGACTGACAGCCAGGGAAATGATTAGGATCTCTGTCAAAAAACTATTTTATTATATGTTCTAAGTGCGGGATTAATCATCAGAAAATTAAGTGCATGAATTATCCTCCAGATTTCTTTGCTTTATATCCAGCACCAAGAAGAACCTGCAAAACCTTGTCTCTATGATCACCTTGAATGAGAATTTCCCCATCCTTTGCTGATCCTCCAACTCCACACTTACTCTTAAGCATTTTACCCAACTCTTTCAGATCGTTATCACTTCCAACAAAACCTTCAATCAAAGTTACTTTCTTTCCTGCACGCGCTTTTTTGTCCAGCATCACTTTTAAGTTTTGCTGATTGGAAGCTAATGTTTCCTGAACATCTTTTTCTCCTGTTTGAAATTCAAAATCATCACTGGTGGAGTATACTACTCCGTCTCTTTTTTTCCAGTCGTTGTTATTTCTTCCCATGGTGTTCATTATGAAACTGAAGACTTATCAGAGTCAAATTTTATTTATAAGATCTTAATATGATCCTCTTTATTTTTTCTTGGTTTTAAATGTCATTACAGGCCTTTTGGCATGATTGACAACATCTTCAGCTATACTTCCCGCCATCAGATGAATAAATCCCGTATGGCCATGCGTAGCCATTGCGATTAAATCAGCATCGATATCTTCAGCAAATTCCACAATACCAGCCTCTTCAGAAGAAGAATTGTAAATCTCAGCCACAGCATTTTCGATATTATTTTTATTGACAAAAGTCTTTATTCGCATGGAAGATTCTCTTGTCGTTTCGAAATTGCTTGGAGTGTTTACGATAACCAAATATAAATCTGCATCAAATAGCTTCTGAAGATTAACTATCTGAGATACCAACTTGTAATCGTCCTCTCTGAAATCACTTGCAAAAACAATTTTTTTGAAATTGACTGGATCTATCTTGCTTTTTACAGTCACTACAGGGCAATTCGCAGTTCGAACCACCTTCTCTGTATTGCTACCTATGAGTATTTCTTCCAAACCACTTGTGCCTTTAGAACCCATGATCACTAAGTCTGGCTCCTCATCATTTATAGCTGTGTCAATGTTTCCAAATGCATTTCCAAGAGAAATTTTGGTGTTCAGATGGAATTTACTGTCGGCATATTTAGCTTCTAGCTCCTTGAATTGCTGTTTTCGCCGATCCATAAGTTCAATAAAGAATATCTGATTGTCCATTTCAGGAACCAATTCGCCGCCTCCCATGGTGCCCAGATTGGCTGTGGAGGGAACTTCTATCACATGCAAAACTACGATGTGTGCATCTTCCAGTTTTTCGGAGATGGAAAGCGTGAAATCCAGTGCATACTGAGCCTGCTCTGAAAAATCATATGGCACAAGTACTTTAGTCATAAATACGGTTTATTGGTTTATGCCAAATTACCCCATTTTAGAAGATAAGAAAAGGACTTTTGTCAGCTTTTTCCTAAAAAAACTAAACCAGTTCCAAATAATAGCACCCAAACCAACGTACTAATGGCCATTTTTTTCAGGTTAGGATCTATGGATTCCGAATCTTTTCCTTTTTGCACAGAAATTCCAATTCTTATCATCAGTGGAAATATGGCCAGCGCCAGTAGGGAAGTCCATTCTTTGGTCATAAAGGCAAAAATGAATAAGCAATAGTTGCCGCCCAAAATCAAAAACCAATTGTAAATGACAGCTGCTTTCTTTCCAATTCTCACTGGAATTGATTTTTTACCTGCTGTAGTATCGGATTCAATATCTCGAATATTGTTGATGTTCAGTACAGCTGCGCTGAACAGCCCTAAAGCAACACCTATCCAGATTACCGAATCATCCCATGTTAAACTGTGTAGAAAATAGGTACCGTAAACTCCTAGTAAACCGAAGAAGATAAAAACCGAAATATCTCCAAATCCTGCATAGCCATAAGGATTACTTCCTGAAGTGTAAGAAATAGATGCCCAGATCGCTAAAAGACCAAGTCCTAGGAATATTCCAAAGAGCATCCAGTCTTGAACTGCTAGATAGAGAAGCGCTAATCCAGCGAGGAGAGCCAAGGTTCCAAATAAATACATTCCCTTTTTCATCTCCTCAAGGGTAATCAATCCCGATTGCACAGCTCTGATGGGGCCCTGTCGATCTTGGTGGTCAGCACCATGAATGGTGTCACCATAGTCGTTGGAGAGATTGGAAAGAATCTGTAAGAAAATGGTAGTAAGCGAGGCTAAGAGCAGTATTTCCCAGCGGAAAACTTCCTTATATGCTGCTAAAAAAGAACCTGCAAATATGCTGGCTAGCGCTAGTGGTAATGTACGAAGCCTGACTGCATGCAGCCAGGCTTCTTTTTTTGTTTGAATAGCTTGTTTCACTCAGTCGGAAAGGTTCTGATTAGGCGTTGATTAAATCAATAATCTCCTGATCCAATGGATCTACTTTGAATGGGAAGTATTTGATCAATTCACCTTTTTCGTCAATCATGTATTTACAGAAGTTCCAGCTAGGTTCTTCGTTATTCCATCCATTCATTGCGGCATCTGTTAACCATCTGTAGATCGGATGCTTGTCAAATCCTTTCACAGATACTTTCTCAAACATTGGAAATGTCACACCATAGTTTTCAGAGCAAAACGATTTAATTTCTTCACTTGTTCCAGGTTCCTGACCACCAAAATTATTTGCGGGGAAACCCAAAATGACCAGTTTATCGCTGTTTTCGGAGTACAGCTTTTGCAAAGCTTCATACTGAGGGGTGTAGCCGCATTTGGATGCAACGTTTACTACCATGATTTTTTTGCCTTTGAAAGAATTGAAGTCGACTTCTTTTCCGTCAAGGTCTTTCATAGAGAATTCGTAAAATGATTTTGTCTTCTCAGAATTCGAAGATATGGGATTTGCCTTGGAGTCATGAGTTCTACTGATAGAATAAGCACTTACTAGCAATAGAAGGCATCCTAAAAATATTAGATTTTTCATGTGGATATAATTTAATTTTTTTTTCACTCAGAATATTTGGGGCAATCTATTAAATCACACAAGCTCCAACGTCAAATAAGTTTAAAACTAGGAGCATGCTTGATTTCATAATTACATTCGTTCAGGTACGGCAATTCCAAGCAGTTGCATTCCTTTTTTAAGTGTTTTGGCAGTGTGAGCCGAAAGCGCTACTCGGAAAGCAAGAATTGTTGGGTCACATTCCAGAAATATAGGAAGATCTGCATAGAATCTATTGTATTCCTTGGCTAAATCGAAAAGGTATTGTGCCAAAATAGCAGGGGAATAATCAGCTCCAGCTTGAGAAATCTTTTTTTCAAAATCATTGAGAAGATAAATCAAACTTGATTCTGACTCTTCAACTTTGGTAAGTTTTGAGAAATCAGCTTGCTTGTAATCTACTCCGATTTGAACGGCTTTTCTCAAAATAGATGCAATACGTGCGTGTGAATACTGAATAAATGGCCCAGTATTTCCTTGGAATTCTATGGACTCCTGTGGGTTGAAAAGCATGCGCTTCTTCGGGTCAACTTTCAGAAGGAAATATTTCAAAGCACCCATTCCAAGTGTTTCATAGAGTTCAGCTGCCTGCTCCTTATTGAAACCATCGATTTTACCCAACTCTTTGGTATGCTGCTCAGCAGTGTCAACCATCTCTTGCATCAGGTCATCGGCATCAACTACGGTACCTTCCCGTGACTTCATTTTTCCTGTCGGTAGATCAACCATACCATAAGACAAATGGTACAAACCTTCGCCATAAGGACGACCAAGTTTTCGCATGATCTTAAACAAGACATCGAAGTGGTAATCTTGTTCATTACCAACTACATATACGGATTTACTTATTCCGAAATCATCATACTTAAGATCAGCTGTTCCCATATCCTGCGTGATGTAAACAGAAGTGCCATCTCCTCGAAGTACCAGCTTTTCGTCCAGTCCTTCATCTGTCAAATCCACCCAAACAGAGCCATTTTCTTTCTTAAAAAATACTCCTTTATCCAATCCTTCAGTTACGATATCCTTACCTAATAAATAGGTGTCAGACTCGTAGTAATACTTGTCGAAACTCACTCCCATGCGCTGGTAAGTCTTTTCGAAACCGGCGTAAACCCAAGTATTCATTTGCTTCCAAAGAGAAACAACTTCCTCATCATTTGCTTCCCATTTGCGAAGCATTTCCTGAGCTTCCAGGAAGAGATGAGCGTTCTTTTTGGCATCATCTTCGGATTGTCCTTGTGCCTTCAGTTCAGCTATTTGCTCCTTATATTTTTCATCAAAAATCACATAATACTTACCTGCTAAGTGATCGCCCTTCAATCCTGAAGACTCAGGAGTTTCGGCATTGCCGAAATGCTGATAAGCCACCATTGATTTACAAATGTGGATTCCGCGATCATTTACAAGGTTGGCTTTGATGACTTCATAGCCATTTGCTTCCAGGATATTTGCTACTGAGAAACCCAAGAAGTTATTTCTCAAGTGACCAAGGTGAAGTGGTTTGTTGGTGTTTGGAGAAGAATATTCTACCATTACTTTTTGACCATTTGCAGGAAGTTGGCCTACATTTTCGTTGGCAATAAGTTTTTGGAATACGTCCACCCAAATCATGTTGTTCAATTCGAGATTCAGAAATCCTTTAACCACATTGAAACCGGCAACTTCAGCTACATTTTCCTTTAGGTATTCTCCTATCAGATTTGCCGTAGCTTCAGGAGTTGCTTTCGAAACTTTCAGGTAAGGAAAAACCACAAAGGTGTAAGTTCCTTCAAATTCCTTTCGCGTAGGAGCGAGGCTGATCTGGTCCAACGGAAGGTCGTGGTTGAATATATTCTGAAAGGCAAGCTGAATGCCGTTATGTATTGATTCTTGTATGTTCATATTTTTTTAACCGCAGAGCACGCAAAGATTTCGCAGAGGGCGCAATTGATTCATGTTATGTTATTGGATTATATTTTGGGTTTTGTATTAGCAACCCTTTGAATTCCATATTTAAGTTGGGAAACATTAAAATTAATAAGCAAACCCAATTTGAATTTCCCGATTTTTACGTAGTTAAGAGTTTGGGCAAAATGAACGTCGTTAAGTATTTCGACTGATTTTAATTCCAAAACTAATTTTTTTTCCACTAAAATATCAATTGTGTAGCCAACATCTAACTTAATATCATCAACTAACAAAGGCATTTTTTTCTCTACTTCTACAAAAATACCAGCTTTCTGGAGTTTATAGGCCAAAACTTGCTTATATGCATTCTCTAAAAGTCCAGGCCCTAATTGACGATGGACATCTATAGCTATACCAATAACTCTTGTGGCAAGTTCATTTTCAAGTATGAGATCTTCGTCAATCATAATTGTTTTTTCTCAGTGTCTCTGCGTAAAACTCCGCGCACTCCGCGGTTTATAAAATTAAAAATTATCCACCAAAGACTTAACAGTTGCCTCTAGAACTTCAAAGGCGTTTTCAGCCATCACATTTTCAGAGTCAAGCGTAGGATTCACCTCGACAATTTCCCAACAGCAGACCCGCTTATCTTGGATAAGTTTGACGTTTAATTCTATTGCTTCCTGCACAGTTAATCCATCAGGAACGGGAGTTCCAGTACCAACAGAAATAGAACTGTCCAAGCTATCCACATCGAATGAAATATAGATTTGATCACAATCTTTCAATGTTTCCAGAGCTTCAGATGAGATTTGATCAATTCCCTTGGAGCGAACTTCTTTGGTGCTGAAGTTTTTAATTCCATAATTTTTGATTAGGTGATCTTCCGGAGCTTCCGTATCTCGAACCGTGATAAAGACAATATCCCTAGGATCAATTTTAGGAGATTCACCACCTATGGTTTTTATCCGTTTCCAGATTGCCAAAGTCTCTTCTGAGGGTTCATTAACCTGACAATCCATGTTGTCCAATTGGGAAACCATTGCCAACGGCATGCCGTGCATATTTCCGGAAGGCGTTGTAAATGGGGTGTGCAAATCAGCGTGTGCGTCAATCCAAATTACGCCTAGACGCTTTTCAGGGTCAGCTGCTTTAATTCCCATGATTGTGCCAGCTGCCGTGCTATGATCTCCTGCCAAAACGATGGGAAACTTCTTTTCCATTCTCAAAGACTCGATAGTGGAATAGACATTTTTTAGCACTTGATAAACGCCATCGATGTATTTAGCATGGGGGAAATTATTTCCTTTCCAGAGATAGTTATTAGCATCGGGAACGTTGATTGGATCAAACTGAGTGAAGAAATCAGACTTTTTATCTAAGCTGGCAATCTTCAAAGCATCGATTCCCATACTCGCTCCCCGGGTTCCCGCAGCAATCTCAGACCGTACTTCTACTAATTTTATATCACGCATTCGAAGAATAATTTAAAGTTATATTGGGTTGCTTGAAGCGTGGCAAAAGTAGCTAAAAATGCCTTTAAATGATCAATTTTCAAGTACCAAAAGACAATTGAGAAAAGACAGAGTTCACTTTTCAATAATTCAAAGGCGAGGATTTATTATTATGAAGTTTTTCCCGCAAATGATCGAAGACAATTTTCGCTAACTTCTTCAGATATGATTGTCGATTAAATTCAAATATCTTATCAATTAAATCCGCTGTATTCTTCTTCGTCAATCTGCGCGAAATCAACACTAATTATAAGATTTTATCTCAAAATCAATAGTTTTGATGTATGTCGATTTCATCTAAACTTCCTGAAGTAGGAACTACCATTTTTACCGTGATGTCAAAGCTCGCAAGTGATTGTGGAGCGATTAATCTATCGCAGGGTTATCCAGGTTTTGAATGTGATCCCGAATTACTCGATTTGGTAAATAAGTACATGAAGGCCGGATTTAATCAGTATGCGCCAATGAGTGGTATCCGGGTTTTTCGTGAGCGAATTGCTGAAAAAACTAAGTTGGTATATGATGTTGAATTGAATTCAGAAACTGAAGTAACGGTGGCTTCCGGAGCTACCGAGGCGCTATATGCTGCAGTAACTGCTGTCGTAAAGCTCGGAGATGAGGTCATTCTTTTTGATCCTGCTTATGATTCCTATGCACCTTCGGTGAAATTAAATGGGGGAATACCAGTCTATGTCCCGCTTGAAATGCCTCATTTCTCGGTGGATTGGGAAAAGGTGAAATCAGCAATCACCGATAAGACAAGATTAATCATGGTGAATACACCGCATAATCCAAGTGGCTATGTGTGGACTCAAGAGGATCTAAATACGCTTGCTGAATTGATTGAGGACAGAGATATTTTTGTAGTAAGTGATGAAGTTTATGAGCACATCACCTTCGATGGTCGGAAACATCTTTCGCTTTTGACTCAGCCTCTATTGAGAGAAAGGACCTTTGTGTGTGGGTCTTTTGGAAAGACTTTTCATGTTACTGGTTGGAAAATTGGCTATTGCCTTGCGCCTCCGCAACTTACGGAGGAGTTTAGAAAGGTTCACCAGTTTTTGACCTTTAGTACTGCGACGCCTTTACAGTATGCCTTAGCAGATTATATGTCTAAACCTTCACGCTATTTTTCACTTCCAGACTTTTACCAGCAAAAGAGAGATATATTCTGTGAAGGGCTTAAAAAAACTCTTTTTGTATTCACTCCAGCTCAAGGAAGTTTCTTCCAAATGGTATCCTATGGGCATCTTTCCCAAGAATCTGATTATGACTTAGCGGTTAGACTTACCAAAGAAATTGGGGTAGCAAGCATTCCTATCTCAGTCTTTTTCTCTGACAAAAAAGATCATAAAATTCTGCGATTTTGCTTCGCAAAGGAGGAGTCAGATTTGAATGCCGCACTGGATAAATTAAAAGGAATAAGGTTCTAGTGTTGAAAAAATAGGTATTTAACATTAAGCTGTTGTTAAATATGTTTATAACCCTATAAAAATTATAGGGAATGTGGGATAATAAAAATAACTCTTCTATCTTTGATGCGTTGTTACATTCTAAAAGACACAAAAATGAGCGCATTACCACAGACAAGTCCTTCACCATCACATCAAGTGATCAGTTTAGCCAATGGCTTCTCTAAAATTTCTGTTAATCAGCAGGAAATCGTTAAGATTTTCAATCAAAAATCAGGAATGGTAATGCAGGGAATGTGCAAGTTTGAAGAGAAATTTGAAAATCTATATCCGCTATTTAGAGGTTTGAGTGAAGCAGGAAAGCCTAAAAGCTTGAATTTGAGGTTTTCTTCAGTGGAGAAAGCAGTATACTTTTACTATCCCGAAGTCAATCAAACTGAAGTAACCCAGTTTTTTTCAGAATTGGTTCTGGTCCTTCAAAAGGAAGTGAAGTTTAAGAAGATTTTAAAAGAGGTAATTATCAATAGAAACCGTTTTAGATCTGAGCAATTTCTGCTTCACAATGCTATGATGGCTTGAGAGAGAAATTAACAAATCATTACTATTAACTAATATTGGGACAGTCTTAAGGGATTTGTCCCTTTTTCATTTGAATTCCCCCAATAAAAGGTAATTTTTGCAGGGCTTTAACACCAATTATTTTTGCTGATGAATACGTACAAAGATCTGATTGAACAGACATTTGATTTTCCTACAAAGGAATTTAAAGTGGAAAACAATGAACTGCATTTCAATGGAGTGAATATGATGGAGATCATTAAAACCTATGGAACTCCGCTTAAGCTTTCCTATTTGCCGAAAATCTCCGAAAGTATTCAGAATGCGAAAACGTATTTTAAGAATGCGATGGAGCAGCATGACTATAAAGGAAAATACACTTACTGCTATTGTACCAAGTCATCCCATTTTAGTTTTGTGCTGAATGAAGCACTGAAAAATGATATTCATATCGAGACTTCCTCGACTTTCGATATCCCTTTGGTGAGAAGTCTCTATGCTCAAGGTAAAATCACTAAGAATACGTTTATCGTTTGTAATGGCTTTAAGCGTGAGCTTTACAAGCAATACATTACTGAGTTATTGAATGACGGTTTTGTAAACTGTGTGCCGATTTTGGATAATTTGACTGAGATCGACTATTACTTAGAGCATGTAAAAGTGCCTTTCCAAGTTGGGATCAGAATTGCTGCAGATGAGGAACCAAAATTCGGTTTTTACACCTCTAGACTTGGTGTGAGATACAATGACATCATCAAGCTTTACGAAGATAAAATCAAGGATAATCCGAATGTAAGCCTGAAAATGCTTCACTTCTTTATCAATTCAGGAATCAGAGATACGGCGTATTACTGGTCAGAATTGACACGTTTTATCCAGAAATATGTGGACCTGAAAAAAATAGCACCATCATTGGACACGATGGATATTGGTGGCGGATGGCCGATCAAGACCAATGTTTTTTTCGATTATGATTACCAGTATATGGCGGAGCAAATCGTGAAAAATATCAAGTGGATGTGCGGTAAAAACAATGCCGAGGAGCCAAATATTTTTACAGAATTTGGTAGTTACACAGTAGGAGAGAGCGGTGCTGTACTTTATTCTGTTTTGGAAGAAAAGCTGCAAAACGATAAGGAGCTTTGGTATATGATCGATGGGTCATTTATCACCCAACTACCAGATAGCTGGGGACTTAATCAGAAATATATCATGCTCGCTGTGAATAACTGGGACGCTGAATATCACAACATCAACCTTGGTGGTTTGACCTGCGATAGCATGGATTATTACAATTCAGAGGCTCACCAATACAATATTTACCTACCAAAACCAGAGGAGAAAGTGCAGTATTTAGGGTTTTTCCACACAGGAGCTTACCAGGAATCTTTAGGTGGATATGGAGGAATTCAACATTGCTTGATTCCGGCCCCTAAGCATGTGCTGATAGATAGGGACGAAAATGGAAATGTCACACACCGACTTTTCGCTGATGACCAGACAGAAGAAAGCATGTTAAAGACTTTAGGCTACTAAAATTGGAAACCGCTCCCGAAATGGAGCGGTTTTTTGTTATGTGATAGGGAAACAAAATTGAACTTAATAGCTGCTAATAACTTTTGCGTCTGTCAGCACCTTTCTCACCAATCGCTAGTGGGATTTTAAATTGCGAAATACAAGTTTGAGAATTAACTAAGAGCTGACTGATAAGATGATCAAAAACTTGATTAACTATGATATTAATTTTTAGATCATTTTTTTTTGACTAATAAATAAAATAATCCCACCATTTTTTTGATCTATGTATCAGGTATTTTGGTGTGTATCCTTAATTATCAATGCTTTAGTAAAGCTGTGTTAAATTAGCAGTCAACCAGCATTATTAAACCAACGTGAAAAGAAATTACCTATTTACCTTCGGTAAGATTGCTACGCTATTTCTGTACTTATTTCTTGGTTATTACCCATCAATCCAAGCTTCCTCAGTTCAGTTTCAAAATAAAGAAATTTCAAATGCATCGACTCCCAATCTAGTTGGTGATTCTGAAATATGCATGGTGTTGGGCAATACCATCGGCATTTACAGTGCAGGTGGTGATCCAGAAGATGTGTATGAATGGAGAATAGTAAAATCTACAGGGGAAGAGTTATATAAAAGAAGCGGTGGTGAGCAATTTGAGACGATAAAATTTGCTTTCTCCGAGATTGGAGAATATACTGTTTTCCTTAAAATACGTCGTGGAACAAATTCTGATTTTTACCAGGAGCAAATGAGCGTCAGAGTTCAAAATGGTCCTAAGCTTTCTCTTCTTCCAGATTACTTACTTTGTGGAGACAACCCTGTATCGCTTACCGCATTAGATCCTAATACACTTAATATTGAAAATTATACCATTACCTGGATGGATGCTAACAGAAAGGTGTTGGGAAGTGGTAATACCTTTACTGCTACTAAAGCGGGCTATTATTTAGTCGATTTATATCTTCAAAATCCGGGAGGCAGTCAAACATGTACTGTGAACGGATCTACCTATGTTGGTCCGGCAATAGATTTTCAAATTACAAAGTCAGCAACTAAAGTATGCGAAGGGGGAAGTATAAATATATCTACTGATGTCCCCTTAACTGGCGAGTATTATATCCGGAAACTGCCCAATGGTGAAAAGGTGAAACTAGGAACTGCATTTGGCATCAATATATCCTCATCGGAATTGTCTGGGACCGGATTTTATGAAGTGAGTGTGAGAATCCCAAGTTTTGATTATCCCGATTGTCCGTCTGAAAGAAAAATAGAGTTTGAAATAGTCCAAGCTCCTGAAATCGAGATAGAGATACTGGAGCAACCGGATGCATGCTATATTAAAAATGGAGTTTTTCAAGTGAAAGCAAGTTCGGATTTGGAGTCTCTGTCAATAGCTGAACTCGATTTTTCCAAAACTAACATCACCAAAGGGCAGATTTTCACTTTTAATGATCTTAAAGCAAAAACATATCTTGTCAAATATTTAGCAAATGGCTGCACTTCAACTGAGCTTATTCAGCTAAAGTCTGAAAATCTCTCTGGTACCTCAACTCCTTACAAACCAAACTGGACTATCAGCAAAGAGAATGAGATATGTACAGTAAATGGAGTAAATCCAGGTTATGTTAATGTGGATTTTGGAGAGTCAATTGAAAATGGTGAATACCGCATACTCTCATCGACTAATGGAACGGTGAAATCAGGAGCTATTCCTGTAAGTGGAAAATTTGAGGTAGAATTAAATTCCGGAGATTATCTTCTCGAAGTGATTATTGAAGGATGCACTTTTCCAACCGAGAAAATTTCTATTCTCAATAACCCACAGGTAGATTTCAGCATTCCATCAGCAATCACAATTTGCGAATCATTCTATCTTGCTCCTGCTTCGGAAGAAGAGCTGCTCTTCACATTGACTCATCCTGGAGGAAAGGTAGAGTCAGTAAAGAGCGGAGAAGGGTTCAACTTAACTGAGGGTGGAAATTATTCTCTTTTGGCAAAGCCAATAGATCCCAATTCACTATTGTGTGCAAAAAAAATAAACTTTCAGGCGACTTTGCTTTCACCATTTACTTATAGGCCTGTTTTTATAGAAGATAAATGCTTCGACCCAATCAGATACGGAATAGAATTGGAAGGTATAAATCTTAATAAAGTTAATATAAGGTGGCTGAATTCTGATGGGACTATTGTTGGCAGAAGTAGGCAATTTTATCCTCCCTCAATTGGAAAGTTTTCGTTGATTGTTTCACCCACAGGAAGTGGATTTTGTCCTGCGGAGCCAGTGGAATTTGAGGTAATAGCACCTATCAATTCTGTCCCAATGGATTTGGGAACAGGTCAATCATGCACCGACCTGGAGGCAGTTACTATTTCTTTGTCTACTGATCTAGATGAAGTGCTATCTACAGAATGGATTTATTATGATCAAGCAAACAATCGCGAGGAAAAGGTAGAGTTTGATGATCTTTTCGAAGTTCAGGTTAAATCTAGCGGAACCTATGAAGTGGTTGGCTATAATAAGCGGGGATGTGAGATTGGAAGAAATGTAATTTCTGTTGAAGTCACCCCACAATACACCCTTCTGGATTTAGAGGATAAGTATCCCGTATGTACTATGAAAAATAGTATAAGCCCTATAGACCCGGGAGAGTTTGAATTGTATCAATGGTATTTAGAAGATCAATTGGTATCTATGGATCGACTTTATAAGCCAGATCAAATTGGCAATTATCGATTAATAGTGACTACAAAAGAGGGATGTGAATTTGAAGATAGTTTCACAACATATGTAGTATGTGATTATCAGGTAGTCTATCCAAATGCAATGATTTTAGGTAATCCTAACAAGGATTTTAGAGTTCTGATGAGTGAGGGGATTAGTAAAGCAGAGCTGTTTATATTAAATCGTCAAGGAGAACTAATTTACCATAATCTTGCCACCGACATTCCGGTGGAAACTCCAATATTATCGTGGGATGGTAAATCTAATGGAAAATACGTTCCTACCGGTAGCTATTTGGTTGTGATTATGCTCAGAAATTCCGTCTACGGGACAGAGGAAAAGCAAACTCGGACATTACAGGTACTATAAGAATTACATAAATACAGGCATGTCTATCTTCCCATTCTAAATTAAAGAAAGAAAATGTTCAATGTTTATTCTTGTCGCTTAGGTCTAACTCATGTAAATTTATTTTTCGAATAAAAGTTTGGCTACACCGATCAATTTATAACCCAGATCAAAATGACAACTTTAAATACATACTTAACCTTTGAAGGCAACTGTGAAAATGCTTTCAGCTTTTATCGCTCTGTTTTCGGAGGAGAATTCGCTCATGTTGGAAGATTTTCTGATATGCCTGCTGATCCGACCTATCCGGTTGGAGATGAGTTTCGAAACCAAATTATGCACATAAGTTTACCGATTAGCAAAGATTGTGTTTTAATGGGATCGGATACAGGTGGACATGGCGGACCCATTACCGTAGGAAACAATTTTTCAATTTCTATAAATACAGACTCTAAGGAAAAAGCTGATAGCTTTTTTGAACAGCTTTCTGCTGGTGGAAAGGTAACAATGGCTATGGATACTACATTCTGGGGAGATTATTTTGGGATGCTCACAGATCGATTTGGCATCAATTGGATGATCTCTTTTGCTGAAGCTGCGCCTCAGGGTTGATCAAACTTTCGAGATTTAATTCAATCCAGTTTGGCATAAAACAAGCCTTCAGACTTTAACCAAGGTCCACCCTTTGTGTTACACGATTAGTTTGGTTAGGATTCCATCTATGTCCTGCTTTTCCTCAAGCAGGACAATTGCGAGCTGATTACAACCTTCTCTTTTACTATGAATGAATTTGTGAAAAACGTTGGATTGCTAATTTTCAACCAGCAATTCCTAATTCATCCTTACCTTTGAATTACAAACCGCCAAAGAGCATTCATGACTAATTCAGATATTTTACGGACGATACGCTATATTTTTAACTTTAAAGACCCTGAAATGGTCGGCATTTTTAAGGAGGGAGGATTGGATTTAAAGCGTGAGGAAGTAGCAAATTTTTTGAAAAATGATGACGAGGAGCATTTTCAGGCCATTGTGGACAAAGATCTTGCAGCTTTTTTGAACGGCTTTATCATCGAAAAAAGAGGGAAAAAGGAAGGTGAGGACCCAAAGCCTGAAAAGTCCTTAAATAACAATATCATTTTCAGGAAACTTCGAATAGCCCTGAATCTGAAGGAAGACGATGTGCTTGAAATTCTTTCTTCCGTTGGCATGCATATCAGTCCACACGAGTTGAGTGCCTTTTTCAGAAAACCTAGCCAGTCGCAATACAGACCTTGTAAGGATCAAATTCTCAGGAATTTCTTGAATGGGTTGAAAAAGAAACATCGTCCAACGGTCTAGTTAGTCTTCGACAAAGACGTCTACTACTCTTCCCACTTCTCCGGTGTCCAGCATTACTTTGATTCCATGGTGGTGTGTTGGAGAGGAGGTTAAAATTCGCTTGACGAAGCCTTCGGTGAGTTCACCAGATCTCTGATGGTGTTTTTGTACAATGGTGACTTCGCTGTCGATTTGGATATTTTTTCGGATGGTTCCGGGGAGAGTCTTCTTTTCCATGGGGTATTTAATGTAGATGCTGCAAATTACATTAGATCTGGTTTTTTGATAAGGGGATCTTGATTTTCTTGTATCGTTTGCCTGTTTCAAATCGTAATGGAAATGATTTTCAAATTGTTTGAAAGCTCATATTGGAGTTGAACTAAATCCAAGTTTCTTATGAAAGTAAGTTTGTTTTATTTGTGCATCGTTTCATTTCTGCTTTTTTCCTGCGATAAGGAGGAGGGAAAACCTGATCAAAGCCTAGTAGGTACCTGGGAAGCCGTTTATAAAAATTCTGAATATGATCGGGTGGAGACAATTCAAATTAATGCTGATGGGACTATAATTGGAACTGGAACTGTCAGAGAAAATGGCTCTAGTGTTGACTTGGGCTACACAAGTGAGGTAGAAGGGACCTATAAAATTGAAGGCAGCAAACTTTCGGTTACTCTTAAAAAGGCTGCATATTTGAATGATCCAGACATTACCTATACGACAAAAGATAAGCTTAATTTAGTACAAGGTTTTGAACGCGTGGATGAATATTTGATTTCGGATGATTTCTCTAAATTCTATTTTAGTTGTCCACCTAACGCAAATTGTATTCCGCCGCAGCCATATAAAAAAATCAAATAGTTTTATCTAATATAAAAACACTATGCTGATTAAAAGACTTTTACCTCTAATCGTCCTTGGACTACTTCTCTTCAGTTGCAAGGATAATGATGAAATCAACCCCGAAGTATTGACTCAGAACCAATGGCAAAAGGTCATTGAATATACAAATTCTGATCAGTCCTATGATATAGTGTATTCAATTGATTTCAAGTCAGATGGTGAGGTTTATTCTGAGGTTTCTGTTAGAGAGATGGAGAGCAAGAATGTGTTAGGCTTTCTGGAATATTTTAATGGCAACTACCAAATCGTTGAAAATAAAGTAGCTGTTTCGATTACAGAGCATTACATGAACTTAGGTGGAACGATGTATTCGGACAAGGAAGGTCTAAGTTTAATTGATAGAGAAAACGAAATCAGAGAATTTCAACTCAGAAACAAGAATTCTGAACTTCATACCATAATGCCTATTACAGCGAGCTCGGTGGGCATTATTTATGACCGAGTTGAAAAGTAATTAATCCTTAAAGGACACCTGAAAATAGAAAAGGGCTGCATTCAATTAAGAATGCAGCCCTTTTAAGTTGGTTCAACTTCCAAATCAATTCTTAGTTACTCTGTGGGATATTGACTAGAAGTGCAATTAAATCCTTTGGTGTATTCACAGTGCCTAGTTTTTCATCTTGAAAAATTACCTGTAGTTGATATTCCAATTCAAATATCAATCCGTTGATAAATACCGGGTCCATATGCAATTGGTGAATAAAATCAGCATTTTTTTGCTGACCAATCAGCGTGATGCCATAAGAGTGAAAAACTTCAATGGCTTTTTTTAGTAGTGTAAAGTGTTGGTTCATAGTTCTATATTTTAGGTGGTAATAGTTTATACATAACTGGAGTTACGATTCTTGAGAGTAGTGTAGAGCTGATCAAACCGCCTATTAAAACTATGGCCAGAGGCGAGATTAACGGATTGGTAGAGATTGCTATTGGAATCAAACCGCCTATTGCAGTAACTGTAGTCAGCACAATAGGTAAGAAGCGAACCTCACCAGCTTCACGAATCGCTTCATTCAATGCTTTTCCTTCTAATCTGAGTTGGTTTGTAAAATCCACTAGTAATATTGATGTCTTCACTTCTATTCCTGCTAACGCAATCAGGCCAATAATCGCTACAAAGGATAAAGAGTTCCCGGTTACCCAAAGTGCAATTAAAGCTCCTACCATTCCGAGAGGGATGACAGACAATACGATAATTGTGCTCTTAAAGGTTTTGAAAAGCAAAATTAAAACGGCAATGAATAAGAAAACGGTGACAATTATTACTGTATTAAATCCTGCGAAGGACTCTTGCCTTGTTTCATATTCTCCACCCATAGTGAAACTGTATCCTTCCGGTAATGATATTTGATCCATTTTTGAAATAACGTCTGCTATCACTCGGTCATTCAGGTAATTAGGATTTACGAAGGCAGAGACGGAAACGGATCGTATTTTATTGAAATGATCTATGGAAAGGTTACTACTTTCCAATTTTAAATCTGCAATCTGAGATAAAGGGATTGCTGCTCCCTGTTGGTTATTGATGTGTAGGCCATCAAAATTAGCCAGAGTAGCCTTTGCAACACGTGGGCTTGTGACTACAATGTCACGTTCAGATCCTAACTCGTCAGTGAAAGTCCCCAAGGTTAATCCTGCTATTGCCAATCTCACCGTCCGGTCAATATCTGCAATATTGATTCCCAGTTGTCTTGCTTTATCCTTTTGAATAGCTACTCTGATGTCTGTTTTTAGATTTGATATTGGGTTGTTGATGTAGAGTGTTCCTTCTGTGTTTTTAAGGAGATTTTCAACTCGGGAGGCTAGATTTCTGAGCGTGTCCAGGTTTTCTCCGCTAAGTCTTACTTCCACTGGAGCTGTCACAGGAGGACCTTGTTCGAAGTTTTTCACTTCTATTTTTGCGCCAGCATACCCAATAAATTTACTTTTCAGATCTTCAATAAGCGCCATTTTTTTGGGTGGGGAAGTACTTGGATCAAGTTGAACAAAGATTTGGGCGTAATCCGTGCGCTCATTCTCTGGGATTTCATTGTAATAGATCCTTGGGTTTCCCTTTCCTACGTTAGTGGAAAAATTCATTAGCTCAGGTACTTTGCTGAGTTCAGCTTCTACCTCTTGAGCTACCTGATCTGTCGTTGCCAGGTTGGACTGTAGGGGAGTGGTGATGTTTATGAGGAATTGCGGCTTTTCGGATGGAGGAAAAAGACTAAAGCCAATGATAGGAAATAGAATTAATGAAGCAGCGAATATTCCTCCTGCAATCGTCAGCGTGCGTACAGGCTTATTTAAAGCTTTCTCTAAAACCGGCGCATAGCTAGCATGTATCGCTTTTTGGACGAAAGTTAAAACTCGATTTTCACTCCCACCATGTTCTTTTAGGATTCTGGATGCCAAAAATGGAATAATGGTCAGCGAAACTAGCATGGAGGCGAGCACACTCATGATAACCGCCAAAGGCAAACTGCGAATGAAATCTCCGGAACCCTCGGGCAAGAATACCAAAGGCATAAAGGCAATGATCAGTGTAATGGTACAGCCAACCACGGAAACAGAAATCTGTTTGGTGGCCAAAAGTGCCGCATCCAGTCTAGAATGTCCTTCTCGTATCCATCGCTCAATGTTCTCAACCACCACGATGCTGTCATCTACCAAAAGCCCGAGTGCGACTACCAACCCAACAATACTCAGCTGATTAAGCCCAAAACCAAAGGCGTTTAGCAATACCAAACCTATGGCAAGTGAAAGAGGAATGGAGATCATCACTATCAGTGAAGCTCGATTTCCAAGTGGCAAAAGCGTAATGAAAACCAATCCTATGGCTATCAGAAAATCTGTCCCCAAGCCACTCAAACGTCGGTTTACATAGTCTGCCTGATCAAAAGCTGTAACTAGAGCAATATTTTCAGGCAATTCGGATTTGAAGGATTCCAGTACTGGAAGATACTTTTCTTGAAGAGAGGAAATGTTATTTCCTTCCTTCATGGCGGCTGTGATGAATAGGGAGCGATAGCCATTCAGTCTGGTCACATGCTTTTGATCTTCAAAGTCATTTTGTACCGTGGCTACATCTTTCAATGCTATATTTTTACCCTGATAGGAGAATATAATAGTCTCGGCGATTTCTAATGCAGAAGTATAATTTCCGCTGGTTTTTACATTAAAGGATTTGCTTCCAGCTTCCACGGCTCCCCCGGGAATATTCGCCAATTCACTTTGGATACTTCCGATGATTGCATTGATCGGAATATTCATTTCGGAGATTTTATCCAAGCTTAAGTCAACTCTGACGATTTGATCTGGAATCCCATGAATTTCTACTTTCTTCAATTCGTTGATTTTCTCCAAGGCATCCTGAAGCCGATCGGAATAACGCTTCATTTGTTCTTTCGAGGCATTTTCTGAGATCAAAGCAAGCTGAAGGATATTTACATCAGAAGGTCTGACCTTTCTGATTTCTATACTGTAAATATCAGCGGGTAAATCAGGTCGAAGGGAGTTTACTTCTCGTACCAATTCTT
>TARA_R110002012_G_scaffold306260_2_pt1 | contig 39196 bp, 29 predicted proteins | sample TARA_R110002012 | Tara Oceans TARA_R110002012 (sample SAMEA4396515) | marine metagenome | biome: Westerlies Biome; feature: [DCM] deep chlorophyll maximum layer (ENVO:01000326); material: water (ENVO:00002006), including particulate matter (ENVO:01000060) such as... | depth 40 m
TGGAAATCAGTGCTACCCCCTACATCTATACATTTAAAATCTACGATTGGCAGCGGTTGGATCTGAACGGGGAACCCAGACCATTGAATGTGGACCTTGCCTTCGAGAATCTTGATTTCTCCAGAAAAGGTCAGGTTGTTCAAGATACCTTGATCTCAAAGCCAGAGGTGATGGGCAGTGGGGACGATTGGGAAAAAATCCTACTTCCCACTCACCCTGAACATTTTTATGAGGTGATTCGGTATGAGTTCGATTCTGAAGTTACCATCCCTACGGCAGGACAATGTCACTTATTGATGTTGGTAGAAGGAGAAAGCCTTGAAATGAACACTTCCGCTGGTATAACTAATAAATTCCATTTTGCGGAGACTTTCGCCGTTCCGGCAGCCACAGAGAGTTATAGTCTGAAAAACTTGGGGTCAAAACGGGTAAAAGTTGTGATTTCATATGTTAAGGATTTGGCCTGCTAACCTCAAATAATGGAAGTACATACGATAAAAATCAGACTCAGCGATATAATAAAAAGACTTCAGAGCAAAAACGCTTTACTTTTTCTTCTTGTGGACAGTGTATTAACCACAGCTTTACAGGAACAGATCATGAGTGGTTCAATAAAGAATGAATCCTGAGGATCGGGAACGTTCAATGGAAACGGAAGAGTATTGGTGGATGCTATTGATGCTTTGAAACAGACTGCTAAGGAAAAAATGAGCACAGTTCTAAGTAAAGATTTTCAACAATTACAAGTTGGTTTAATATGATACAGGTAGGAGTGGATATAGGAGGAAGTCATATTGCGGCATGTTTATATGACAGCATGGATAAGGAGCTGATTTTAGATTCTAGAAGTACACTTCACGTAGATCCCAATTGGGAGGCTCGCAGAGTATTGGATACCTGGTCTGCTGCAATTAGCAATACCATTTCTTTTTCACAGCATAAGGTGACCGGGGTGGGAATAGCCATTCCGGGACCTTTTGACTATTACGAAGGGATTAGCAGGATTACAGGAGTCAATAAGTATGAATGTTTATATGGCATGAATATCAAAAATGAACTCGCTAGCCGGCTGAGTATGCCCGCTTCCCAGGTAAGATTTATCAATGATGCATCCGCTTTTGCCATCGCTGTCTCTACCATTGGCAAAGCTAAGCCTTTTAGAAGATGTCTTGCTATCACGTTAGGGACGGGATTGGGAGCTTCGTTTATAGTTCATCGAAAGCCGGTTTTTTCAGATCCGCTTGTGCCTAAAAGCGGCTTTCTTTATGATCAATTGGTAGAAGGGGTAATGGCTGATGACTTATTCTCCACACGGGGACTGATACATCTTTATTATATAGTGAGCGGAAAGCGGGCATCCAATGCGCTGGAAATATTTCAAGCCGCAAAAAAAGATCCTTTAGCGAGGAAAACTTTTCAGTTGTTTGGCCAGAAACTGGGTAAATTTTTATCTCCGTTTATTGAGAAATTCGGGGCAGAAGTATTGGTTTTAGGAGGTAATATCTCCAATGCCTTTGAATATTTCAAAGATCAGCTGATAGCTGAACTGCCGATAAATGAAGTTCACCAGTCCGGTTTGATGGATAATGCAGCATTGATCGGAGGTGCATTATTGGTAGACGATTCATACTACCAGGAATTGTCAGATGTAATCAAGGAAATGTAATGCAGCAGAAAAAAGTCATGATAAACTATAAAACTATCGCCCCTATTCTCTTGAGCTATATCGTGATGGGTTTTGTGGATATCGTGGGAGTTTCCACGGGGTTTGTCCAGAAGGATTTTAACCTGACACCCACCTTGGCACAGCTGATTCCTTCGATGGTCTTTATATGGTTTTTTATACTATCGATTCCCGTAAGTCTGCTACAGAATAAGATCGGGAAAAAGAAAGTCCTTCTGATTGGTATTGCTGCAACTGCTCTGGGGATGTTTACGCCTTTTGTCAACTATACTTATCCCGTATTTCTGTTTTCTTTTGTGTTGCTTGGAATAGGAAATACCTTCATTCAGGTATCGTCAAATCCTCTGTTGAGGGAAGTGGTGGCTGGGGAAAAATACCCGAGCCTTTTAAGTATCTCGCAATTTGTGAAAGCGATCAGTTCTTTATTGGGGCCGCTTATTGTGGCATTTATGGTGTCATACACAGGGGATTGGAAGAATGTGTTTCTTACCTACGGTCTGATATCCATTTTGACAGCAGCATTGCTGAGCAAGACTGTAATAAATGAAAAGTTTAAGGCAGAAGCCACCAGTTTCAGTAAGTGTTTTGCATTGCTTGGCGATCCTTTGATCGCGTTTATAGTGCTATCGATTTTTCTTACCGTAGGTATAGATGTTGGGATGAATACCAATATTCAAGGATTGCTTATTTCCAACCATGGTTTAAGCCTTGAAGATTCTTCTTTAGGGATTAGCCTGTACTTTTTCTCCTTGATGGTGAGCAGGTTTTTAGGAGCAATTGTCCTTAACAAAGTGAGCCATCTGAAATTTCTGAAGTGGTCCAGTCTGCTTACGGTTTTGTTTTTTCTGGGATTGGTTTTCTCCTCCAGCCTGTTTGTCACTTTGACAACTATTGTTTTGGTTGGATTTGCCTCTGCCAATTTGTTTCCTTTGATATTTGCTTTGACCATCAATAAAAGACCCACGAGAAGTAATGAAATTTCCGGTCTCATGACCATGGCAATCATCGGTGGGGCAGTTATTCCATTAGTTATGGGATTGGTCCAGAAGAACTTTACAGTTAATGCAGGATTTGTTGTCTTGATTGTCTCTGCAATCCTGATTTCCTTTGCTTATAAAGTATTGGGAAGATCTGATTCTTCTTTATAGCTGGATAATATTTTTGTAATTTTCTAATAAGACGGTTCGTCATTCAATTTTCCAAAATACTTAGTGCTTTAGGAGTTCAAAGAGTATGGAAAATAATTTGACTTTTGGTTTCTAACTAGCGATTTTGATGTTAAGAGCACAGCGTAATTAACCGTAATATTGTGTCTTGGAAGAAGTGTTAGGCAATCGCTGACATATAGTTTGTTTATTCTTGCGTTGAATAATTATTAAACTGAATCATGCAGATTAAAGATTTTAGAATAGATCTCAAAAGTTCTATTCCTTACCATGTTCAGGTAGAAAAATACCTAAGAGAACTCATACGAATAAAGGAATATGCTTCCGGTGAATCCTTTTTGCCCAAGGAAGAAAGTCTGGCTAAACGGTTTGGAATCTCCAGAAACACGGTGCGACAAGCTATTGACAAGCTAGTTCAGGAAGGTCTTGTAGAAAGGAAGAGGGGAGTAGGTTCTAAAGTCGTCAGTCAAAATATCTCAACGAGGTTGGATCAGTGGATTTCATTTACCAAGGAAATGAAGGACAAGGGTATTGAGGTAGTGGAATACTCAGTTAAGGTCGGATTTGAACTGCCGAATGAGGGAACTTCCAAAGCACTGAATATTTCTCTTGATACCGAAGTCTGTTGTATGCAAAGAGTTAGGGGAGCCAAGGATGCCAAGTACCTGTATAGTATTTCATTTTTTCATCCCAGGATAGGTCTGACTGGCAAGGAAGACTTCTATCAGCCCCTTTATGAAATGCTTGAGCGGGAATTTCATATCGTGGTGGCCACATCCAAGGAAAGGCTTAAAGCAGTGGCCGCATCTAGTGCTATTGCAAAGTCATTGAATATAAAAAAAGGTGATCCTGTGTTGAAACGGGAGCGTATAGTTTTGGATCAAGGGGAAAAACCTGTAGAGTATAATCTGGTATATTATGCTACGGATTTTTTCTCTTATGATATTGATTTAAAACGTGAGTTTTAATTTTTTCTAGTTCACTAACTTCTATTAGTCGCTTTTAAAGATGCTGATGATGGACTATTGTTTTGGATGGAGCACATCCAAGCGAAGGAATGATGCAAATGCCATTGATTTCTACTCCGGGTACATTTAGCAAACTAATGGATGCCAATATGCCTTATGCCTGTTGGATTGGATTCAATCAGGTGATGGAACTTCCAGAGCAATTATTGGTGCCATATGTAGCAACAAATATTCAGGTAGAAGGTATATTGGACAGTGGTCATTATTTGTTTGAAGAGAAACGCGAACAGGTACTTAAACTAGTATTCCCTTTTTAGCTCAAAACCAATAAATCAAAAATGGAGAAAATAATCTTAGTTGCGGGAGCAACAGGTAATTTGGGGAATCGGATTTCCCGGGAACTTATTAAAAAGGGAGCTCACGTAAGAGCTATCGTACGTACTTCTACGGATTCTGTAAAAATGGAATCTCTCAAGGCAATTGGAGTTGAGATTGTAATCATTGACATGAGCGATAGTGATGCAATTGCAAATGGTTGTGAAGGGGTGACTTGTGTAGTATCTGCAGTTGCAGGTTTGGGTGATGTAATCATTGATTTGCAGAAACAAATTTTAGCTGGGGCATTAAAGGCCGGTGTGCCTCGATTTATTCCTTCTGACTTTTGTACTGATTATACCCAATTGATACCTGGCGAGAACAGAAATTTTGATTTACGTAGAGCCTTCAGAAAACATATTGATACTACCTCAATTCAAGTAACTTCTATTTTTAATGGGTGCTTTCCTGATATCTTGATGTACAACACTCCTATTCTAAATGTGAAGGAGAAAAGTATTGGCTACTGGGGAGACAAGTTGAACTGGAAGTTGGATTTTACCACCATGGATGATACAGCTGCGTTTACAGCAGAAGTTGCATTGGACGATGCTGCACCCAGAAATTTGCAAATTGCTAGTTTTCAGATTAGCCCAGCAAAGATTTTCGAGGAGGTGAAGGAGTTGAGTGGAGAAGAATATAAAATTAATCAACTGAGTAGTCTGGATAATTTTGCTGCATACATTAAAAAGCAAAGAACGGAAGACCCTGCAGGGGAAAATGAGCTGTATGCCAAATTTCAACAAGGACAATACATGTATTCCATGTTCACGACCCAGCATACCGATTTGGCAAATAACTGCTATCAAGGGCTCAGCTGGACGTCTAGTTTAGCCTATCTATCGAGGTTTGTAAAATAGGTTTTAGCGCAAACTACTATTGGCAAAATACCCAGGAGCTTATTTTAGGGTAATATTGGAATCATCAAACTTCATTCACTTCTAAAAAAATTTTTTAGGAGATATATTTAGTTCTGATTTCTAAGGAGTTTTATACACGGTTAAGATTTGAAATTTTATTTAAGTTTTAAATCTTAACCGTGTTTTAAGAGAAAAATTTAGCCAAAAGGCTCGACCTTGATCAAAGCACTTTTCAAAAATATTGCTCATCACCTGATGATTGATGCAGTAAAGAATTGATTGATTTTTTATAATGTTGAGATACAATGCTCTTCCCTGATCCGATTGTGAAATAGATCAATGCTGGCATTCTTTTAGTAATTACTATTCCAGTTGAGATTATTAACTATATAAAAAAATATGAATACACTAGGGCCGATAGTTATAATTGAAGACGACATTGACGATCAGAATTTTTTTCAAGAAGCGTTCAAATCCTTGAATTATCCAAATGATGTTATTTTTTTTTGGGACGGGGAGACAGCCATTAAATATTTGACTGAAACCGAAGTCGAGCCATTTATTATTTTCTCTGATATCAATATGCCTATACTAAATGGGATTGAATTAAGGGAAAAAATTCATCAGAATGATCAACTTCGGTTGAAGTCACTACCATTTTTATTTTTTTCTACAAGTGCAGATCAGAGACATGTGGTTGATGCCTATTCCAAATCTGTACAAGGTTATTTTATAAAACCATCAAGTTTTCCAGATTTAAAGGAGACATTGAAAGTCATTTTGGAATATTGGTTGAAATGTGTTTCACCAAATTATCTCAAATAACAGTCGTGAGTGTTTACACTTGATCATCAGCACTTCATTTTGTAACCATGCGACCACCACTTTGGAAAATGCCTATAATCTGGTCATTCCGTGACTATTGGGAGTTCCCACGCATTTTTATTTAGGTTGGTAGCTATTCATTATCGTTCTCTAAATCATCTTTTGATTTCCAAAACAAGTTAGCTTTCGCCAGGGCGGATGATGCCTTGACACAGGTATTATTGTTCGTGGCATAGTGTTTTCCTAGTATTCACTTCTTCCTTATATTTTAATTGCATTTACCTATGCCTGCTATCAACTTTACAATTAACAATCAACCCTATAAACTTGACGTTTTGCCGTGGGTTTCCCTACTGGATGCTTTGCGTGAGAGGCTACATCTAACTGGTACCAAAAAAGGCTGTGACCACGGACAATGTGGAGCTTGCACGGTGCTTTGTGATGGTAAAAGGATTCTCAGCTGCATGACCTTGGCCGTGATGAAGGATAATTCCTCCATTACTACCATTGAAGGAATTTCAGATGGAGAAAAATTACACCCACTCCAAGAGGCTTTTATAGAGCACGATGCTTTCCAATGTGGCTATTGCACCCCTGGTCAGATATGCAGTGCCATAGGGATGATCAATGAAGGAAAGGCAAAAACCCGAGAGGAAGTGAAAGAATTGATGAGTGGCAATCTTTGTCGCTGCGGCGCAAACATGGGAATCATTGATGCAATTATGGAAGTAAAAGACGGAAAGGGCCATGAATAAATTTGATTACATACAAGCAAAGAGCGTTGAGGATGCAGTAAAAAGGGTTTCTGAAGGCAAGAATTCGATTTTCGTGGCAGGGGGAACAAACCTTATCGATCTGTTTAAATACAATCTTACCCATCCGGAATTGCTGGTGGATTTAAACAAGATCCACGAGCATCACGAGATTATTGAAAAAGAAGATGGGGGAATAGAGATAGGAGCGTTTGTGACCAATGCTGACACAGCATATAATCCGATTATCGAAAAGCGATATCCATTGCTTTCCAAAGCCATATTGGCTGGAGCTTCCGCCCAGATTCGGAATATGGCTACTAATGGGGGAAACTTGTTGCAGCGAACCCGCTGCTATTATTTTTACGATGAACATGCACCTTGCAACAAGCGTAATCCAGGTTCGGGTTGTTCTGCAATAGAGGGTTACAACCGCATACATGCCATCTTGGGAGGGAGTGAAAGCTGTATTGCCGTTTTTCCTTCCGATATGTGCGTGGCATTGGCTGCACTGGATGCTACAGTAAATATTTCCGGAAAAGATGGAGCAAGAAGCTTAGCTTTTGCAGATTTTCACCGACTTCCGTATGACTCCCCAGAGCGGGACAACAATCTTCAGCACGGGGAAATTATTACATCCATAAACTTGCCTAAAAAGGGCTTCCCGGAAAATTTTTCATACCTGAAACTTAGAGATCGTCATTCCTATGCTTTTGCCTTGGTGTCAGTGGCTACAGGATTGGATTTGGATGGCGGCATTATAGCTGAAGCGAGAATTGCCCTTGGCGGGGTAGCCCATAAGCCATGGCGCTTGAAGGAGGCAGAAGAATTTCTGAAGGGCAAAACTGCTGATGTAGATAGTTTCCAATCGGCTGCAGAAATCATTTTAGATGGAGCTCAGGGCTTCAAACACAACCGTTTCAAAATAGAATTGGCGAAGAAAGCCATCGTCCGAAACTGTATGATGGCTTTGAATCCTGAGTCCCAGAGGCCAGGAGCCAAACCCTCCTTATGAATTATCAATAATCCATCAATCCAAAACTTAAACAGCATTATATGTCAGCATCAGTAGGAAAAGCAATTAATCGGCTGGAAGGACGAATGAAAGTAACAGGCTCGGCAAAATTTGCGGCTGAGCATCATGCGGAGAACTTACTTTATGGATATGTGATCAACAGCTCTATCACCAAGGGTAAAATCACCTCGGTGGACACCTCGGCAGCTAAGGCGCTGGATGGGGTGGAGGAGATATTTACACATGAAAATCGGCCTAAACTAGCTTGGTTTGACATAAAATATGCGGATATGGATGCGCCTCCTGGTTCTGTATTCAAACCTTTGGATTCTGCTGAGATCAAGTACAATGGTCAGCCAATTGCGCTGGTGGTGGCGCAGGATTTCGAAACAGCTCGCTATGCAGCCACATTGGTGAAGTTTGAATATGAAGAAGAAGTTTTTGAAACCTGTTTGGAAACAAATCTTGAAAATGCAAGGAAGCCTAAAAAAGGATTGGCGACTGCTTTAAAGCCGCCTCCGCCAAGCCCTACGGGAAATTTTGAGCAAGCTTATTCCGAATCTCCTTTTAAGGTAGCCTCAAAATACTGGCATGGAACGGAGCACCACAATTCCATGGAACTTTTTGCCACCACCACGATATATGAAGGTGATGGTAAACTCACTATCTATGACAAGACTCAGGGGACTATCAACAGTCAGGTTTACGTAGCGAATATTTTTGGGCTGAAATATAAGAATGTGCGAGTTCTAGCACCCTTTGTAGGTGGGGGATTTGGCTCTGGACTGCGCCCACAGTATCAGTTATTTCTCTGCGTCATGGCTTCTTTGGAGCTGAAAAGAAACGTGAGACTAACGCTTGATCGAAAGCAGATGTTTTCCTTCGGGCATAGGCCGCAGACCTATCAGTCGGTGCGTTTCAGTGCGGATGCAGAAGGGAAATTAACGGCAATGAATCACTCGGCTATAGGGGAAACCTCCCAGTTTGAGGATTATACAGAAGTTTTGGTGACATGGAGCCATATGCTATACCCCGCAGAGAACACTTTATTTGAGTACAAACTATCGCCGCTGGATTTGTACACTCCGCTGGATATGCGTGCCCCTGGCGGATGCACAGGCATGCATGCGATTGAGTGCGCTATGGACGAACTGGCCTATAAACTAAAAATGGATCCGCTGGATCTTCGTCTGAAGAACTACAGTGAGATAGATCCATCCTCACAAAAGCCCTATACCAGCAAGGAACTGAAGCAATGCTATCTCAAAGCCGCCAAAAAATTCGGTTGGGATAAGAGAGACCCGCAGCCAGGCAGTATGCAGCGGGGAAATAAATTAGTAGGATATGGAATGGCAACTGGAATATGGGATGCCTTTCAGTTTCCTGCCCGAGTTGAAGCAATAATTGACCAAAATGGAAAACTGCTAGTCAATAACGCTGTGACAGATATAGGTACTGGGAGCTTTACAGTAATGACACAGATCGCTGCCGATGAGTTGGGCTTGGCCATGGAAGATGTGGAGTTTGGATATGGAGATAGCAAAAAGCCTTTTTCCATGTTTCAGGGAGGTTCTGCAGCTACAGCATCCACTGGTAACGCTATTGTAGTTGCTGTGAAAGAATTGAAAAAGAAGCTATTCAAGAAAGCTCAAAGCATGAAGGATTCTCCATTTAAGGGAGTCAAAGATGAAGACGTTATTTTCAAGGACGGCTACATATGCATGATCAATGATTCGACAGCATTAGTTTCATTTAAAGATATTGTAGCATCGAATAAAGGAAAGGTGATCAAAACCACACAAATGGGAAAACCACACCTTTTGAAACTTAGAAAGTACAGCAAAGCCACCCACAGTGCATCCTTTGTTGAAGTGGAAGTGGACAAGGATCTGAAAACTATCACTGTCACCCGGGCGGTTACTGCGGTGGCTGCAGGTAAAATCATCAATCCTAAAACAGCAAGAAGCCAAATCCTAGGTTCCATGATCTGGGGCATTAGTAAAGCGCTGTATGAGGAAACCATCCTAGACGAAAAGCTTGGCAAATATATGAACCAGAATCTCGCTGAATACCATATTCCAGTGCATGCAGATATCAATGAGCTCGATGTCATTTTCGCGGATGAAAACGATGAGGCTATCAATGAATTGGGTATTAAAGGCGTAGGTGAAGTGGGAATGGTAGCCATACCTGCAGCTATCACAAATGCAATCTATCATGCTACCGGCAAGCGCGTAAATAAATTGCCCATTCATTTCGATGAGTTATTAGGATGAACCTAAAATAGGATAAACAAATTTGATTTGTTTATCCTATTTATTCAATTTAGCCTGATCCAGTCAAAAGAATTAAGAGACTGCGGCCAAAAACTAGGCTTTTTTATAGTGAATTGGGTAAACGACTTTGGACTTTATCGCTTATGCATAATTAGGTTGACACATCTCCGCCACCATTCTTGTCTCACGAACGGCTGAAAATCAGTATTTCCACAGGTAAAAACCAAAATTATTCCCATTTCCATCTTGCTGTCAAAACGCCGCATCTCGGTTGAACAATATCGGTCTAGGGCTGGTAATCCATTATACTTTAATTAATAGGGTTGGAACCCTAGGCTTCCCACATTGCATACCTACGACATGCTCTCAAAATCCCAGATCTCTTTCCATTTAAATTCTTAACTACCTCATTTTAAATTTGATATAACTAACAACCAGTAACTAACAACTAGTACTTAGACTCCAGCCACATTGAGCGAAGCCGAAAAGATTATAAGGTTGCTAATGTCTTTTGAAACTACTCCCGAAAAAATAAAAGAAGCAGAACAGTTTACCATTTCGGCGGCCAAGGCAAAAGGCAACCAAAATATCAATCTTGTTTGAGTGAAAAACCAGTTTGGTCACATATCAATAATGTTTATAGTAGATTACTAAGCAGTTGAATTAGTTAAATCTTTATTTCAATCCTTTTATATGTATAAACTTTTTGAGTCAATTGCTTATTTAAGCCACAAGTATCATCTATTAATTTTCTATTAACACACCAATTTATATCCAAATCCTCTCACATTTAAAATTTGAATTTGGGTGTCTTCCTGAAGCTTTTTACGCAGCTTAGTGATAAATACATCCATACTTCGGGCGTTGAAAAAATCGTCCGATCCCCATATTTGTGTTAAAATCAAACTTCTGTCCGTTATCTGATTGGCGTTTTCCAAAAGGATTTTTAGGAGTTGAGATTCTCGGGCGGTGAGGTGGCATTCCTCTTCATTTAGCTTTAAAAGCTGCTTAGTTGGATGAAATTCATATTTCCCAAGACTTAGCCAATCTGATTGGTTTTTGCGGAGTTGCTGCCGATTAAGTTGAGCTTTGATCCTCACGATCAATTCCTCCATACTAAAAGGTTTACGAACGTAATCATTGGCGCCCAGACCAAATCCCTTGAGCACATCTTCTGTTTGCGATTTGGAAGTGAGGAAAATAATAGGAGTGTAGGGATCTGTTTTTCGGATTTGCTCGGCAAGGGTGAAACCATCTTTCTTTGGCATCATTACATCCAGCACCAATACGTCGGGTTTGGACTTTTGGTAGCTTTCCCAAGCCTGATTTCCATCAGCACAAAGGGCGACCTGAAACTCCCGGCTTTCCAGACTTTCCTGGATGATCATACCCAAAGCCATTTCATCTTCTGCCAGAAGGATTTTTATCTTACTCATGGCCAAATCGTGATAAATGAGGTGTTGTTTGCGGATGATTCCAATTCAATTCTTCCCTCATGTTTTTCAATGATTTTCTTCACATAATATAGCCCGATCCCAAAGCCCTTGACATCGTGCAGATTTCCTTTTGGGATTCTATAAAACTGTTCAAAAACCCGTTCTTTTTGATCTGGGCTAATATTTCCTCCATTATCCCAAATCCTGATACGGGTGTTTGAACCTTGATCTAAGGTGATTCTCACCTGATCTCCTCCGTATTTGAGCGCATTATCAAGCAGGTTCGAAAGTACATTTTCGAAGTGAAAAGGATCAGCTAGAATAGGAGTTATATGAGAAGGAAGCAAAAGCTCAATTTCTTTATCCGGAGTCAGTGTTTGAAACTTCTGAACCAAGGATCTGAGAACTGGAATTGGATCTACTTCTTCTTTTTTTAGTATCAATTGCTCAGAATTAAGCGTAGCAGTTTCCAAAAGTTTCTCCACCATCAAGTTCAATTTAAGCATTTGCCCTTTGGAGACTCCCAGGTACTTTTTCGTTTTTTCAGGATTGTTTTCGGGATTAAATTGCTCTATCCCTTCTATGGCTGAAAGCGTAGTGGCTATTGGAGTTTTGAATTCGTGTGTGATATTTCCGATCAGATCCTCCTTGATTTCGGCGATTTCCTTTTGGTTTTTGATAGTTTGGTAGAGGTAGTAAAAAGCTCCAGCGATAATCAATAAAAAGGTAATAGACATCAAAATATCCACCATTCCACGCTTTAATACTGTGAGAGCTGTGTTCTCAAAGTACATTTCCAACTTTTGGCCTCGGGGCAAAAATGTGGATTTGGACACCGTAGAAAATGGCATTTCTGTCAAAGCAGGATAATTGAATGAACCCGCTATGGTGTCACGCTCGTACTGCAGGAGACCATAATTAATGGAGATGTCTTTTCTATCTAATTCCTCTCTAACCAGTGTGCTGATTTTGTCAAAATCCAGGGAATCCCTTGTAATGGAAATGATGATTTGGTTTGTTAAGGTTTTTAGATTGCTGATACTATCAGCTGCATTGAGGCCTCGAAAAATATTTATACTATGAATTTTGGCAGGATCGATCGTATTAAAAGTATCAATACGAGTTTGTAGTCTGAGATTTTTGGTAGTATCAAATTCCCCGAACCAACTAATTTCAGAAGTATCGCCACCCTCAATTTTTTCCAGCGCTTCAACGAGGATTTTGCTTTCACCAAATCTTTTAAAGTAGTCATCGGCAGAGATTTCTGGACCTTTTTCGTTTGAAGTTTTTAGCCTTAATGTGAAGCCTTTATTTTCAGTTGACGTGATCACATCTGTTTTTGCCAAATCAGCAAAATAAATTTCCAGCGCATTGTCCAGACTTTGTTGAATATCCGCAACAAGTTGTGTTTGGTTTATTTTGAATTGAGTGACGTTTCTATAGATCTGTACACCTATACTTACCATCAAAGTAAGGGCAATCAGAATTCCTATTCGCTTGAATTGTAGCTTTTTCACAAGGCTAAAGTATATGCTAGGAAATATATAAAACTGAATGTTAACACACGTTAACAGTGCTTAACCTAGTGGTAGGTTTGGTTTGATTTGGTTTATAGCAACAATTTTAAAGCTATGAACATTCGTATACTATTTCTCGCCTTTGCCCTAATGGGTTCTATTTTCACTGCAACTGCCCAAGGTCTTACCGGGAGAGCTTTTTACAAATCCTCTTCCAGTTTCAAGATTTCAATGGATAGCACCAAAATGGCTCCAGACGTGATCGCAGATCTGCAGAAGCAATTGAAAAAGCAGATGGAGCGTGAGTATGTGCTCACTTTTTCTCAAACTGAATCAAACTGGAAGCAAGTGGAAAGTTTAGGAGCTGGTCCAGCTACTGCATCTTCCGGTGGAGCAAGTATTATGATAAGCACAGGAAATCAGGATAGACTACTTTATAAGAATGTGGCTGATCAGAGTTACATCAAAGAAGAAGATTTGATGGGTAGAGGATTCTTGGTGAAAGACAGTTTGAATACGTACGATTGGGAGTTGACTGGAGAAAGCAAGCAAATTGGAGATTATACCTGTCAGAAAGCAACCTATACTAGAATAGTTGATAGCAAGGTTTTCTCCATGGGAAAAGATGAAATGGAGACAAGTAAAGACACTGTGAATGTAACAGCTTGGTTTACCATGCAAATTCCAGTTAGCCATGGTCCTGATGATTTTTGGGGTTTACCTGGGCTAATCCTCGAATTACAAAACAGAGGTACGACCTACATCGCAGAGCGTATCGTATTGAATCCAAATGAGCCGGTGAAAATTGAAATACCAAAAAAGGGAGAAATGATCAGCAGCAAAGATTATGAAGCCCTTTCTGAAGAGAAGATGCAGTAAATGATGAAACGCTATTCAGGCAAGTCAGGGGAAGGAATGACTATCAAAATCGGGAATTAAACAATTCGGAAGCTACACTCATGTTAATTCTTAAGCGTTTTTTTGCAATAGGATTTTTTCTCCTGATTGCCCTGCCATCTTTTGCTCAAAATAAAAACCTGATCGGTCAAGTCCTTGATAGCTTGAATCAGCCAATTGCTTACGCAAATGTGGTGGCGGTAAATCAGACTACTCAGAAGATTGGTGGATTTGGTATTACCAATGGAGAAGGACGATTTAAGATCGGGCTTGCACCTGGATCGGAATATTTGCTGCGTGTTTCATTTGTAGGTTACAAGCAATTTGAATTAACAATCACCGAATGGTCAGATCAGGAGCCTCTTAAAATCATCTTGAGCCAAGATGAAACTATGCTGGATCAGGTGGAGGTGGTGACAGAGTTGCCGATCACGATGAAAGGCGACACACTAACCTACAAAACGGATGCATTCACTACTGGCACTGAGCGAAAGCTCAAGGATGTGCTGGAAAAGCTACCTGGATTCGAAGTGGATGACAATGGAGAGGTAAAGGTCCAAGGTAAAAAAGTAGATAAGGTCATGGTGGACGGCAAGAACTTCTTTGATGGAGACACCAAACTGGCTACCAAAAACCTCCCTGCAAATGCTGTGGATAGAGTCCAAGTGCTAAAAAACTTTAATGAAATTGCCCCAGTTCGGGGGTTAGATAACGACGAGACTTTGGCGCTAAACATCCAACTGAAGGATGGGAAAAAGAACTTGGTATTTGGAGACCTGACGGCTGGTGCAGGACCAGAGGAGCGATACCTCGGGCATGCAAATGCTTTTTACTACTCGCCAAAGGTCAACCTTAACTTGATTGCAGATGCCAACAATGTTGGTGAGCTCGCTTTTACTCTTCAGGATTATTTTAGGTTCAGTGGGGGTCTAGCAGGACTTGCAGGCAAATCAGGATCTACTTTAAGTATGAGTTCGGATGACTTGGGGATTCCTATGGCTCAGCGGAACAATGCATTGGATTTGAAAACAGACCTGGCTGCGGTAAACTTAAATTATAACCCGAATAGTAAATGGAGGCACTCTGGTTTTGTCATTGGTTCTGCTTCCAAGAATAAACTGGGTTCCTCATCCCAGCGAACGTATTTGAGAAATGATGAATTCAATGAGGAAACGCTTACTTCGGCTAGTACCGTAGAGAATAAGTCAGGGTTGATGAAGTATTCTTTGACTTTTACGCCTAAGGAAGAAACCTATGTCAAGTATAGCATCTTTGGAAAGCTAGCTGATATAGCTAATGAGAATATTCAGGATTCTGATTTTGGACAGATCCGCCAGCAAATCAAAAGTTACCAAAGTCGGCAGCCATACACGGTTCAGCAAAAAGGGGAGTGGTATCATGCTCCATCGGATAAGAGAGTATTTTCCATGGAGGCGAATTGGGAAAAGAAATATACCAACCCGCTTTATGATTTGACGACAAACCAGAAACCATTCAATGACTTTGTACCCGTAGTAGATCGGGAGACTTATAGATTTCTGCAAAATCAGGATATCAAAACCCGAACGCTGGAAGGAGCATTCAACTACTATCATATTCTGAATCCAACCAATCATATTAACTGGAGTTTGGGATATTCAGACACTAGACAGGAGCTAATTAGTAGTTTAGAACAGACGGAGACAAACGATGACTTGGACTTGGGGGAATTTGAAAATGACTCTCGATTTGATTTTCAGGATTTGTATTTGGGAATGACGTACAAAACCAAATGGAAATCTGTCGTGATCAGCCCATCGCTTTACCTTCATAGATACGCTTGGAATGATATTCAAATGGAGGATGAACTGAGCAATGATAAGGTTCTTCTACTTCCGGGAATGTACGCCAAATGGAGTATTAAGTCTAACCGTTCGCTGACTTACCGATTCAGCAGCCAAGCGAATTTCATGGATATTGAGAAGCTTGCGCAAGGATTGGTGGTATCGGATTACAATTCGATTTTCAGAGGAAACAGGCAGCTGGATAATGGCCTTTATTACACTCAGACACTTAATTACAATCACTTTAATTTCTTTTCCTCACTTAATCTTTTCGGAAATTTGAGTTGGTCGAGAAAGCATCACGACTTGGTGAATACTACCAATTTTGCAGGGATCAATCGAATCATGAGTATTCAGAATATTGATCCAGTCAATGAGACGCTAACTGGAAGTTTGCAGGCAGACAAGCGGTTTCAGTCATTTAAAATCTCCGGAGGAGGAAACTGGAATACCTATTCTACCAATAGCTTTGTAGACCAAAACCTGATTAATAATAGCCAGTTTGCTCACTCATATTTCATGAAATTCACCAGCACGTTTATGAAGACTGTGGAAGTAGATTTGGGATATACCTGGAATCAGAATTTCTATAAATCCACCAACGCTACTAATACGTTAAGCACGCATAGCCCAAAAATTGAAGTGGATTGGGATATCTGGAAGGGGTTAAAGTTGAATGCTGATTATACCTATAATGCCTACATGAATAAGGCCTCTGGCACAACCTCTGACTTTGATTTCTTCAATGCTTTCTTGAGCTATCAGGGGAAGTCCAGTCCTTGGGAATTTAGATTAACCGTTTGGAATATTTTGGATACTCGCTCTATTCGAAGAGATAGTTTTACAGAGAATCTGATCAGTACCTATTCTTATTTGGTTCAGCCTAGGTATGGCGTGTTTACTGTAAAGTGGGAGATTTAGAGAAAAGAAGGATGTTTGGTGACCGGTGTTTGTATTGAGAGTTTTATTAAAAACTTCAGTATGAAGCAAGTAATTTCTTAGAGATATGACTAAAGTTTCAATTTTAGATTTGAAAGGAGGTAAAGAAAGGAAATTGACAGAATCGCCACTGACTTTACACTAAAAAAATATATTTATACATTTGCATTCGTAAAAACAGGAAATCCATAGACCCTCTATGTGAAATTTAATTTCTTTCAGAACATTTAAAGACAGCAAACTGCCAAGCAGTTTGTCTGATTGTTTACTCTTTAAAGAAAGAAATTATGTTGACTGTACAACACCTTTCCTATCTACTTCCCAATAAAGACTTATTGTTTGCTGACATTAATTTATCAGTAAATACCTATGAAAAAATTGCCTTGATAGGCAATAACGGATCTGGAAAATCCACTTTGCTGAAAATCTTAGCGAAAGAAATTCAGCCTTACGAGGGTCAGTTCAGTAGTGACATTACTCCTTATTATATTCCTCAGGTTTTCGGTCAATTCAATCATCAGACGATTGCCCGAGCTTTGCGTGTCGAGGATAAATTGAATGCCTTACAACGAATTCTGGATGGTGATACCTCAGAGGATTGGTTTACTATTCTAAATGATGATTGGACAATAGAAGATCGTTGCAAGGAGGCATTGACTCATTGGGGGCTTGGTGAACTGGATTTGAATATGTCACTTCAATCGCTCAGCGGTGGTCAAAAAACGAAGGTCTTTCTTGCCGGTATTTCAATTCATGAATCTAAGTTGATTCTTCTTGATGAACCCAGTAATCATTTGGATTTATCAGGCAGGGAATTGCTTTACGATTTTATCAGCACCACTAGAAGCACACTGATCATCGTCAGCCATGACAGGAAATTGTTAAATCTATTGGATAATGTGGGTGAATTGAGTCGGAGTGGGGTAAAATTATATGGCGGGAATTATGACTTTTATGTAGAGCAAAAACAGATTGAAAAGAAAGCACTGAGTCTTGATATCCAAAGTAAAGAAAAGGCCCTGCGAAAAGCCAAAGAGAAAGAAAGGGAAACTGCGGAACGCCAACAAAAACTGGATAGCCGGGGAAAAGGGAAGCAGGAAAAAGCCGGGGTATCCAGGATCATGATGAATACCCTAAGGAACAAAGCAGAAAATAGTACCTCCAAATTAAAAAGTGTCCATGCCGAGAAAATTGGAGGGATCTCTCAGGATCTAAAATCCTTGCGGGAAGCTGTTCCTGGAATTGATAAAATGACTTTTGGTTTTGATAATTCGCAATTGCATAAAGGCAAGATTCTTTTTTCAGCAACCGATATCAATTTCAATTATGGGACTAAGCCACTCTGGAAAAAAAATCTGAAATTCCAGGTTACTAGTGGAGAGCGTATAGCCATTAAAGGTAAAAATGGCTCGGGAAAAACAACGCTAATCAACTTGATTTTAGGTGTTCTAGTGCCAACTTCCGGAACAGTTTACCATGCTGAGAATAAGTCAGTTTATATTGATCAAGAGTATTCCCTAATCGATAACTCGTTGAATGTTTACAATCAGGTCCAACAATTCAATGAGTCATCCCTACAGGAGCATCAAATAAAAAGTAGGCTGAACAGATTTTTGTTTACAAAGGAAGATTGGGACAAACCCTGTCTTGCGCTAAGTGGGGGAGAAAGAATGCGTTTACTTCTATGTGGTATAACTGTATATAGCTCATCCCCTGATATCATAATCTTGGATGAACCAACCAATAATCTGGATATTCAGAATATTGAAATATTGACTGCGGCTATTAATGAATATGAAGGTACTTTGATAGTGGTGTCACACGACGAAACGTTTTTGGAACAAATTAAAATTGAAAGAGAGATTCCATTGCTATAGGATGATACGGCTACTCCAAAGTAGTAATGCGCACTTGACGGAACTGAATAAGTAAAGGTTATGGGACTAGGTGAGCCCATAAAGTCAATTGGGGCTTACTTAGGATAAAAAGTTCAATTACAAATTCCTACCATTGCCAGAAACAATGGAACCGCATGTTCGGACCTACAAATTAAGTCTTCTTATTAAGTAGTGATTACTAACTTTTAATGGATCCAAAATTTGATGTAAATTTTAGTTAGTTTTCTTATACCTTGGTAGTTTCGATGTTTGTGCCAATTTAATTGCCCAAAAGCGAACAATTTTGTTCGCTAAATTTTTATCCATCCTATAATAATGAACCTCTATCGTGGTTATTAGGATATTTATGATGGCATAGAAATGGAAATTTGAATAGTCTTCTGGGAACTTTATACCCCGATTTCAAACAGAACATACACTATGATGTGGAGGAATTATCTCAAAATCGCCTGGCGGAATTTAGTTGTTGACAAAACTTATTCTTTCATCAATATTTTTGGGTTGACGATCGGCTTGACTTCTTGCTTATTGGTGGCAACTGTGGTGTTGGATGAAATTTCATATGACAGTTTCTGGGCAAAAAAGGACCGAATTTACCGTATTCTGACCGTGGAAACTTCAGAAGGGATGGAGGGCAAGTCGGAGTCCTCATTCGTGAACTTGGCGGCTACACTACGAGAAAATTTCCCGGAAGTCGAATCATCAGGGAGCATATCCAAAGGGAATTACAATTTCCGTTTGACTGCAAACAGTACGGATGTAATTGAGATGGACTTGATTCTTGCAGATACAAATGTTTGGGAGATGCTTGATTTTAATATTTTACAGGGAGCCCCTGAACGCTATAGGCCTGGAATTGGAAATTTGGTGGTAACCCAATCATTTGTGGATTCTCATTTTCCTAATGAATCGCCTTTAGGGAAAGAAATCCAGCTAGTGTCTCCTTATCTGTCTGATTCCAGGCCATTTTTGATTACAGGTATTATCGCAGACATACCCTCAAACACCTATTTGAGAGCTGACGGGATTCAGATTTCCAAACCTTCGGATATGCCATTAAGCAGGGAGGGTTGGGGCTATTTTGATGAACAACTGATTCTGGTTTCCTCTCAGACTTCTATTCCGGCTTTTACAAAAAAAGTGAATCAATGGTATAAGGATTACATTACAGATGCCTCTGAGGATGTTAAGCAGCGTGTAAATACTTATGAATTTCAACCGCTTGAGGATATTTATCTCAAATCAGACTTTGCTAGTCAGGAAATCAAAGGGAGCCCTTCCACTGTGTATTTGTTTTCCGGAGTTGCCATTTTATTGCTGACGATTGCCTTTATCAATTTTGTCAACCTCAGTGCTGCCAGATCCATCAAGAGATTCAGGGAGATTGGTGTGAGAAAAGTATTGGGTGCTGGCAAGAGGCAATTGATTTCACAGTTTTTATACGAAAGCCTGCTGTTCTTCCTGATTGCAGCCATTTTGGCCAGTACCTTATATGCATTGGGCTTAGTACAGGTGGAAAGACTCCTAGGGCACCAGCTGGAAATAAAACTATTCGAAAATATCCCCCTTTTGCTGGGGTTTGCTACCTGTGTCATACTATTGGGAATTTTGGCAGGAGTTTATCCTGCCTGGATGGTGGCTGGTTTTCCGGTAGGTAATGCTTTGAAAAACAGCTTTGGCAGGAAGGGGAGTATCTCTACCTCGTTTGTTCGAAAAGGTTTGGTGGCTACCCAGTTTGTTTTTGCCATACTGGTTTTGATAGGTACAGTGACTGTTTGGTCTCAGATGCGTTTTATGGAGAATAAGGATCTTGGGTACGACCCTTCCCACATACTTAGTATTTCTTCCTTTGCGACAGAGGGAAAATCCGCTGAGCTAAAACAGCAAATCCAAAAGATTGCTGGTGTAGAAGAAGTGAGTCTCAGTAACTGGGTGCCTACCAAAGGGTCTGCATCTATGACAAAAAGAATTCAAAATCCAAAAGATCCAGATCAAGTCATCCCGGTACATTACATTATTGGGGATATTGATCTGCCAAAAGTCATGGGAATGGAAATTAAAGAGGGAAGGGGTTTTGAGCAAAGGGACAACGTTCAAAACACATTACGTTCTGTGGAGGATAGTGATGTCACTGATAAGATTTCCCCGGTAATTCTAATGACCCAAAATACGGCGGAGCTTCTGGAAGTAAATGATTTAGGAGGAGCAGTAGCCAATTTGGAAGAAATTCCAATAGGAGTAATAGATGATTTTCACAGTATTTCTTTGAGAGATCCTATCAAGCCAACCGTAATCATGGCAAAAAATGAATTTAATTATGCTTCGATTTTAATAAAAGTCCAAGATGGCACGGAACCTCAAACACTCAATGCTATTGGGGCGATTTGGAAGGAGTTTTATGACGTTAAACCATTCAAATTTGAATGGGTGGATGATTTGGTGAAGAGGCAATATGACAAAGAGCATCGACAAGCTCAGCTGTTTACTATTTTCACTGGTCTTATGCTGTTTTTGGCAAGTTTGGGAGTCTTTGGGTTGGTAGTACATGCGACTGAGCAGCGGGTGAAAGAAATAGGGGTGAGGAAGGTTTTAGGTGCATCCGCAGCCAGTATTGTTCGAATATTTTCCATAGACTATCTCAAACTGGTGCTGGTTTCATTGCTGATAGCATCACCTATTGCTGGGTATTTGATGAATATCTGGCTCCTTGATTTTGCCTATAAAATTTCCCTTCAATGGTGGATGTTTGCAGTAGCAGGCATACTTGCAGGTATACTGGCCCTGGCTACAGTAAGTGCTCGTGTACTGTGGACTGCCCATAGTAATCCTATTAATTCATTAAGATCGGAGTAGTCAAAGGATTATTTTTGTGAAATTAGTATGGAAATCAGGCGTGCATTAGATTGAAATAAGCATGTATTAATAGGTTAATCAGATTTTATTTTGGTCAGGAATAAACCCTATTAATCGAGGTTTATTCTTTATTGGAAAATGATTCCAAGATCATATAAGGATTACAAAAAATGAAATATCCATTACTAATTACCTACTGTTTTTAATTAGTGTTTAACCTCTTTATTACAATTTTAGAGGTGATAATCAACTTCACCAAAATGCCTGGTATTGGCTAAGAAAAGTGCCAGTATAAAGATTAGTCTCATAGTTTTAATTGAAGAATTGGAAAGGAATTGAATTGAACAATTCTTTAAAATCTAAACCTTGAGCATAAATTGATAGTGAAAAATTAATCTTTTGACAGGTTTCTACCCTTTTTTTCTCATAATGAAAATAATGGCAGAAGTGCCTCCGTCGCCATCTTTCTGGTGAGTTTCCGATATTGTTTCAACAAGTTCAAACCCAAGACCTGACATATAATTTAAGACGGAGGCATAGGAAGTCTTTTCGGATAAAAATTCCGAAAGCCTTTTCCCTTCAATTAGTTGATCTGAACTGTCGCCTAAATCAACTTTTACATTCAGCTTATCTGAAAATGTTCTGTCTGTTATCGAAATGTAGGCATAAGGGTAACTATAGCCCTGTGCGGTTGAATGTTGGCCAATAAAAAAGAATGTAGATAGAAGAGGTAATATTACTAAATGCTTAAATTTTCCCATGTCAAAATCATGTTGTGGATTGCTGAAAATTAATTGATTAGGTCTGAGTGGTTTAGTTTTTCAACGTGCCAATTCAAAAATAGGTTGGCAGAAAAGTCTCATTCGATTTGAAGTATAATAAATGCTACCCCTAAACCTAGAGATCAATTAAAAAGTACTTCCTTTTCTCCCGATTTCAATCGGGTATTTCAAATAGCTCCAGGATCTTCAAAACGATATTGCACACCCACAATATCCACAGGATTATTTGGGATTTCTGTCTCAAAGGTTAGCTTATCATTGGTGAAAAAACTGATTTGTTTGTCAATACAGGTCACTTTTACCGTAACCCAATCATTCAGATCACTACCAAATCCACTCAGGTCTTCAGATTGACTGGATACGCCTACTCCAAAAGCTGCAAGAAACAATTCACCCACGCATTCGGGTCTTGAAATTGGCAGGATCAAAATAACCTCTTTGCCTTGCAGGTAAATGTCCACCCGCTGACAAGCCGCCTTTCCATGTGAAAACCCGGATTTTATTTCTGTTTCAAACTCAAAATTGTCAGTAGTAAATCCGCTGATGTCTTTTTGATTATAAAACCTAACCTCTGGTAAATCAGGAAATAGCTCAACTCCATATTTTTCAAGTAGTTCCCCTCCGTTTACACCTCCAATGTGGCTGATATCTCCTGCAAATGTTCCTTTGGATATTTTTCTTGTATAAAGAATACGTAATCTTTTCATACTGTAACTAATATGCTCCAAAGATGTAGCTTGATGTATTGATTTCAACTTATTCTAATGTTTTTGATCGGATATTTAAGTGTAGTTTTTTCCTGTATCAATTTTTCAAATCCTCCTGCTTCCTATTGATCTCCACTATTCCCAATCCGGATCTGTTGCAGGATCAGGGTTTCGGTGGGCAATTCCCGGATCATGGAGTATTCAAACTTCTAGATTTCCCGTACCTCCTTCGCCTTTATCCGGTAAGGTTCAAACAGAGGGTTGATCGAGCGGAGTATTAAATAGTGATACTTTTCCGGAAAACTTATCTTTTAAAACTGAAGCTCTTATTTTTAAAAGCATGCGATGCATTAAATAAAGAAAGCAACTTCAGATTTGCTTCAAAAGGCTGTATTAACTTTTGAGCGCAGTATACCTTGTGATATGCTAATTGGACAACTAGGAGACTTTGATAGTGTGTTAGCTTAAAACTTCGAACCACCAAAACCAGCAATAGTAGAAGTCCATATACTTGACGCCTAAGACCGTAGAAAACGTAAGATGAAATTCAATATTCTTATATTTTGTCTACAGAAGAGCTTTTTAGCAAAAATTCAGCAATGAAAGTATTATTAGTAGAAGATAATCCGGAGTTAACAGAGAATATAAAAAATTACTTGCTCAATCAGGGAATTGTATGCGAAAGTGCAATTAATTTATTCGAAGCCCAGGATAAAATTCTATGTTATAATTACGACTGTGTGCTACTGGATTTGATGCTCCCCGACGGAAATGGACTGGTACTACTACAGTTTATAAAATCAAAAAAAATCGATGTCAGTGTATTGATAATCTCTGCCAAAGGATCACTGGACGATAAATTATACGGATTGGACTTGGGAGCAGATGACTATCTGTCAAAGCCATTCCATCTGGCTGAGCTTCTAGCCAGATTAAAAGCCATTTATAGAAGAACCAAGATGAAAGGATTTGATGAATTGACATTCAATGAAATCACAGTGGTAAATTCTTGTTACCAGGTAGTGGTTCAAAATCAATTGCTTGATCTTACCAAAAAAGAATACGATCTCCTTCTTTTCTTTCTTACCAACAAGGATAGAGTAGTGGGAAAAAATGCCATTGCACATCATCTCTGGGGTGATTACACGGATGATCTCTCAAATTTTGACTTCGTCTATCAGCACGTCAAAAACCTGCGGAAGAAAGTCTCAGCCGCCGGTGGCAGGGACTACATACGAACCGTCTATGGCTTGGGATATAAATTTGATACAACTGCCATATGAAACTGATCAATATTATCAGTCTTTGGTTTTTGGGGATTACTTTGGCAGCCCTGCTCATCGGCACTATCGTCATCTATGAGAAGCTTGGATCTGAGATCGATTTTGAATTGGGTATGGAGCTGGACAGGCAGATTGAATCTTATGCCGATAGGATTGCACAAGGGGCTCCGGTAGACAAACTGCGCTATGATAAACTCCAGATCCAGGAAATATCCATGGACCGACCTTTGGAGGAGCTATGGCTCAGGGATACCTTGGCCTATCATGATCCCATGAACAGAAATGAGACCCAGTTGAAAGGTAGCCGTTCTTTCAAGATCAACGGAAAACATTACCGCATCTCCTATTATAACCTGGTTGTAGAGGCGGATGATATTACAGAGACCATCGTGATCTCGATGCTCACTGTTTTTTTTGCCCAGTTGCTATTTATTGGTTGCTTTCTATGGGCTATCTCTAAAAAAATATTCCGCCCTTTCCACCAAAGCCTAAGTCAGCTACAGTTGTTTACACTTCAGAAAAACACGCCACTGGCGTTTACCAAAAGTGGCGTGTTTGAATTCGACTTGCTAAATAGCTTCTTGTCAAAAATGTCCACAAAACTGCTAACCGACTACCGTAAGATCAAGGAGTTTTCCGAAAACCTTTCCCATGAAATACAGACGCCTTCAGCAGTAGTGCGAGGTAAACTGGAACTGTTGATGAATGAATCCATTAACGAACAGCAGGCGGATCTGATCCAGTCCGCTTTCGATAGCAATGAGCGCATCCGCAGAATTGTAAAATCCCTATCCATTCTTGCAAAGCTGGAAAATGATGAATTTGAATCTCCCGCCCCCATGGATTTCAGTGAGGAACTCGAAAAGGTGCTAAGCCGATTGGAAGAAGTAATCCAAATTCATGATATCCAACTCAGGAAGCATATTCAACCAGGCGTGTTTCTGTCAATGCATCCCTATGTGGCTGATATTCTAATACATAATCTCCTAAGCAATTCTATCAGGCATAATCTGGAAAACGGACAAATAGAAATTTTATTGGAAAGCAATATGCTTCAGATCAAAAATACCGGTAGAATTCCCTCTTTTGATCCCAAAGATATGCTGGAACGCTTTAAAAAGGACGGGGACAATCAGGATTCAGCTGGCCTTGGACTTGCCATTGTACACCAGATATGTAAGAATTATGGCTTTAGTCTGATTTATACCTTTGAAAGACCAAACCATACCATTAAAATTTGGTTTAGATAGGTACTTCAAAATTGGTATAGATTGTTTTGTTAGTCTTATACTAAAACCAACTAAGTATCCGATGAAACCACTGGCAAAAATCCCCGTCTTTCTTTTATTTTTTTGTATCCCTTTACTAGGCTTGACTCAGGAATATCAGCTTACAGGAACTCTGAAGGACGGAGAAAGCAATGAACCCCTGGGTTTTGTTCAGGTAGCTTTGTTCAAATCCACGACATCAGCAGATCCTGTGATATTTTCGGATACTGACGAAAACGGTAAATTTTCACTTGAAGTCAAAAGAGGAAATTATGTCCTAAAGGCATTTTTTATTGGTTACCAAGATATGGTTGTGGAGGATGTTAATGTGGACGGAAGTCTCTCCCTTGGAGAACTGAAAATGAAAAGTGACGCAGAGAAATTGGAGGAAGTAGTGGTACAGACGAGTAAAATGCCAGTAAGGGCAAGTTTGGAAGGAATTACCATTTCTCCTGAAAATAATCTTGCAAATGCCGGGGGTACCCTGCTGGATGTTTTGCGAAATACCCCATCCATTTCGGTATCCGAAGATGGTTCGATTTCTTTAAGAGGAAGTAGTGGTACGAATATTCTTATCAATGGAAGAAATTCTTCCATGACCCAAAATCTGAACCAGTTACCTGCCAGTGCAGTAGAGGAAATAAAGGTCATCAACAATCCAAATGCGAGATATGATGCAGCCGCAGAAGGTGGTGTGATCGATATTATTTTGAAAAAAGGGCAGGATTTGGGCACACATGGAGGTGTGGAAGGAACCTATGGAACCAGAGGTAGATCGAATGTAGGAGGAAGAATCAATCACCGCACAGGATCATTCAATGTGTTTGGTGGATATAATTACCGAAACTGGAAAGGTGTAAGCAAGCGAAGCTCGATAAGGGAGATTTTTGAAGATCAGGAGAAACTGGAGCAAAGCACCAATGGTTCTGAGCGGGAGAAAAACCATAACCTCAACATGGGGGCGGATTATTACTTTGGGGATAATATACTGAGTTATGAGGGGGTGTACCAATATGGTCATCAATTCCAGACGAATACCCTATATTCCCAGCTTAGTAGTCTTGATCCTGCTGGCATGGAAAACACGTATGATTATGTACGGCGGAACAACGAGGATGAAACAGACGAAGGATTTGACAACGCCCTGGTTTTTGAGCACAATTTTGATGAAGACGGGCATCTACTCCGCGTTACAGCTAGCCATTCGTACAGAAATCAGTTCAAAACCCAGAACATTGAGATTTTTGGCAATACACTGGAGCCCAGCCCAGTGAATCTTACAGGTCAGGAACGGGCTTTTACCGATGAAGTAAGAAATATTACAGTACTACAGGCAGATTACATTAAGCAATGGGAAACAGGTCAGTTTGAGGCAGGACTCAAATCCAATATCAGAAAATTTGACAATGACTACCGCTATCTTAGGTATGAGGAGACTTCGGGCTCTTTTATAGAAGTTCCTGCCATCAGCAACCAGTTTCTCTATCAGGATCAGATACATGCAGGATATGCTATATTCTCCTCAGCGAAGGAGAAATTTGAATATGCGCTGGGATTGCGGGGGGAATATACCAAAGTCGACACCTATCTCCGAAATACCGATGAGCAGAATCAACAGCGCTATTTCAACCTCTTTCCCAGTGTACAGGGAATGTATAATTTAAATGAGATTCACTCTCTCAAGTTTACCTATTCCAGAAGAATTGACAGGCCTACAGCATGGAGGCTAAACCCTTTTCCTGACATTACAGATTCCCTGAACATCCGTAGGGGAAACCCTGATCTTGAACCCGAGATGATCAACTCATTTGAAGTGGGGCATCTGGCAAACTTTAATAAATCAAGTTTTACCACTAACCTGTTTTATAGAAAAGTCAACGGACAACTGGATTTCATTACCGTGGTGGAAAACGGTATATCCTATTCCCAGCCAGCGAATTTATTGTCCTCCCAATCTTATGGTTTGGAATTTATCGGCGTTTCAGAAGTTAATGATTGGTATTCTTTAAATGGTGGACTTACCCTTTTCAGAATTGCTGTGGATGGATCCAACATCGGGGAGGATTTTACGAATTCAGGATTTTCCTGGAATGCAAAGCTTACACAGGATTTCAAACTTCCCTTTGGAATCAACTTCCAGCTGGTAGGTAATTACGACTCACCGGAAGTGGAAGCTCAGGGTAGGGATCTTGCCAGGTATTCTGTGGACAGCAGTATTCAGAAATCGTTCTTGAGTGAAAAGGCAAGCATTCTGCTCAGTGTGAGAGACGTTTTCAATACAGAGAGATTTGCCGGAGAAACACTTACGAACACCTTTTCACAGGACTTCAGGGCAAAGCGGGAAACCCGGATTTTATTGGTGACTGCCCGATATAATTTTTGATGACGTTCAAGCAACTGAAATAAGATTTGCAAATTATGATTTCGGAATAGAGTAAAATTGTTCTTGATTATGCGGGTAAAGGTTTAATAATGGACAAAGTATTAAGTTGACCACTTATTAAGTTTTCTAATTTTTATTCCTACAGATAAGTTGGAACAACAAGCTAGGCTTTTTTTATAGGGAATTGGGTAAAAGGCTCTGGGCTTTATCGCATATGCACTATTCAAGAAGATTGAATGTGCTGAACCCTTTTCACGTTTTTAAGTCTAAAGTTATTGCTTGGGCCAATTTTTAATAGTTATGGACACTAAAATAAGAGGTTAGCCTGAAAATACTTAACCTTTAACGTTCCGAGTTGAATGGATTTATGCTCGGACTGGTTCAGATAACTTGGATTTAGTGGAACATTTTTTCTGGACTTTCACTTTTTTAAAAGTTAAATCAATACTGCCACCCTTTTGGGAATGGTATCTACTTTGGATTATATATTAATAACAAATCCCTCAAGTATCAATTAGGTATTAATTTTTAGCAAAGTAAAATATACCAACTTAACTAACTACCATGGAAGATTTACTTACAAGAGAGTATTACGGTAACACAGGAAAGGCATACCTGATCGCATTTGGGGCTATCGTTATTGGCCTTATCCTGGTAAGGCTTTTCAAGAATGTAGTTCTCAAGCGAATCAGAAAGGCCGCATCAAGAACATCTACAACTATAGATGATTTTATTGTAGAGAGCGTTGGGCTGTATGTTTTGCCAATGGTATACTTCACAATTATTTATGCCGGGCTAAAATCACTTGTCTGGCCGGAGAGGATTTCTAAAATTCTCGAAGTGATTTTTGTGGTCATCATAACCTATTATTCCATTAGGCTTGTGTCCAGTATTATCGTGATGCTACTCCAGACTTACATCAGAAAACAGGAGGGAGGAGAAGAAAAGGTCAAGCAGATGGGAGGTGTAATATTGATCATCAATATACTTATCTGGATTACTGGATTGGTTTTTATGATAGGTAACCTGGGTTATGATGTTTCGGCAATTATTGCCGGAATGGGAATAGGAGGTATTGCGATTGCATTGGCTGCCCAAAATATCATTGGCGATCTCTTTAATTATTTTGTGATCTTTTTTGACCGCCCCTTTGAAGTCGGTGACTTTTTGGTGATCGAAGATAAGAATGGCATCGTGGACAAAATTGGCATCAAGACCACGCGCATCAAGACCCTTTCAGGGGAGCAACTGGTTTTTTCCAATAGCGATATGACGAGTTCGCGAATCCATAATTATAAGAAAATGCAACGCCGAAGAATAGTGTTTGGGGTTGGTGTTACCTATGAAACCCCACTAGAGCAGGTGAAAATGATTCCAGGCATATTAAAGGGAATTGTTGAATCAGAAAAGCGTGTGGATTTTGACCGGGCACATTTCAAAGCATTTGGTGATTCTAGCCTGGACTTTGAAATTGTTTATATCATCAACAGTGCTGATTTTAATACCTATATGGATATACAGCAGGATTTTAATTTGCAAATCTACCAGAAGTTTGAGGAGCTGGGGATTTCCATTGCTTTCCCTACGCGTACGTTGTATCTCCGTAATGAAAATGGGATGAAGCTAAACTTGGGAATGGAGAACAAAAGCAGGGAACCGCTGGAACAAAAACTGTAATTCATTCCAGAATAATTAATTCTCCGGAGGTAAAGTTTCAATTGTAAAATATGTTTGTTGACGAAAAAATAAAAAAAGTAAAGCTGCTTGTCTCAGTTTTTGAAAGTAAAGACGATGGGGAAACTTTTGAAATCTCGACAGTAGTAAATTAACAAAGGCATGAAAGCTCTATGCTATTTAATAAAACGAGCTATCGAATAATTTTAATTCAGAAAAAGTAAGTAACAATGATCAGGGAATTTCTTCAAAGGTGCAGTTTTGTTTCATTGATATACCTAGTAACTGCGAACCAATTTTGCGGGGCACAAACAACAGACAAGTCATTATATTTTAAAAAGCCTGCTGTTAACCATCTGGAATCTTTACCAATTGGTAATGGGCATCTTGGGGGAATGATTTTTGGAAATCCTAATCGTGACCGGGTGATTCTTAATGAGAAGACACTTTGGTCTGGGGGTGTTCAGGATGCAGATCGTGAGGATGCATACGAGTACCTAGAGGAAATTCAAAAGCTATTGCAAAATGGAAATAACAAGGAAGCCGAGTCTTTGTTGCAGGAGCATTTTGTCAGTAAAGGAGTAGGCTCTGGATATGGCAATGGTGCCAATGAACATTACGGAAGTTACCAAACACTGGGAGACCTTCTCATTACTTGGCAGGATACATTGACTGCTTATAAGGATTATTCCAGAATATTGGATTTGCAGAAGGCTATTGTTACTACCAGTTGGGTTAGGGATGGAGTTGAATACACACAGGAAGCATTCTCCAGCATTGTGGATGACGTGATGGTTATTAAGTTTTCTGCGTCCAGGAGAGGTAAGTTGAGTTTTGATATTGGCTTGGACAGAAAAGAATATGCCACAGTGGTTTCGGAAGGAAATGATGTGTTGGTTATGAAAGGTCAACTGCCAAATAAGAAGCTGGCTGGGATGAAGTACGCCACGATGCTCAAAGTTGTTAATGAAGGTGGGGTAATCAAAAATTACGGGGGACAGATTGAAGTGATAGGAGCTGATGTCTGTTACGTGGTAATTGCTGCAGCTACGGATTATAACATTGATGATCCTGGAAAGCCTATTGGAGATCCTGTAAAAGAAGTTTCGAAAACAATAAATGATTTAGCCTTAGCTACAGCGAGAGAAAGACATATCCAGTCCTTTCAGGAGTTTTTTTACAGGAATAGTTTCGAATTGGTTGCTGAGGATAAAGCCATTTCTGAACTATCTACACCAGAAAGACTAAAACGCTATTCAGAAGGAAATGAAGATGCTCAGCTGCCTGTGCTTTATTACAATTTTGGGAAATACCTGCTAATCTCTTCCTCACAGCCGGGACAATTACCGGCAAACCTCCAGGGGATTTGGGGGCCAGAGTACCAGGCACCATGGAATGGTGATTATCACTTGGATATCAATATTCAAATGAACTATTGGTTGGCAGAGCCTCTGGGTTATGGTGATCTGGCAGAACCCATGCATCGATTCACTTCCAGTTTGGTAGAAAATGGGCAAAAAACAGCCAAAGCATACTACGACGCTCCAGGCTGGGTGGCGCATGTAATTAGCAATCCATGGTATTTTACTTCTCCCGGAGAAGGAGCGAGCTGGGGTTCTACTATGACTGGAGGTGCCTGGATGACTGAACACATTTGGGAACATTTTCGCTTTACCCAAGATACTGCCTTTTTAAAGACGTATTATCCAGTGTTGAAAGGAGCCTCTGAGTTTTTGTCGTCTATTCTTATTGAGGAGCTTGAGCATCATTATTTGGTCACGGCACCATCCAATTCCCCTGAACATTCTTACATTAAACCAAACGGTTATAAAGGGCACACCTGTATGGGGCCTACGATGGATATGCAGATAAGTAGGGAGCTCTTTGGAAACACCATTGCTGCGGCAAAAATTTTGGGAATAGATCAAGAGTTTGCCACTACTTTAGCTGAAAAAAGAGCTCAGTTAGCTCCGAATAGAATTGGAGAAAACGGTGATCTAAATGAGTGGTTGGATGATTGGAAAGACGGCGATCCCCAGCACCGACATGTTTCACATTTGTATGGACTCCATCCTTATGACGAGATCACTCCTTGGTCGACACCTGAGTTGGCAGCGGCGGTGACTGAAACACTGAAGCAGCGAGGGGATGATGGTACAGGTTGGAGTAGGGCATGGAAAATTAATTTTTGGGCTAGACTAGGCGATGGTGATCATGCTCTGGTACTATTTAAAAAATTGCTTCAGCCGGTGGGAGGAGATGGAACCAAGATTGTGATGAGTGATGGTGGAACTTATGGGAATCTATTTTGTGCACACCCTCCATTTCAAATTGATGGGAATTTTGGTGGTACAGCAGGAATAGTAGAAATGTTGTTTCAAAGTCATGGAGAGGATGAAGTCATCAGGCTAATTCCTGCTTTGCCAAGCGCTGAAAGTTGGCAGGAAGGGTCAGTTAGAGGAATGCATGCTAGAGGAGCATTTGTGGTAGATTATAGCTGGAAGGATGGAGAAGTTTCTGAAGCAAAAATCCACTCATTGAAGGGCTTGTACTGTAACTTTTTACTTCCTTCAGGTATGAAAATCATAGATGGGAATGGTAGTAACTTAGCTCAAAATAGAGATGACTTTTCCCGGGTTATAACCTTCAAAACTATTTCTGGGCAAGATTATCACTTGGTGAAATTATAAGTAAGGGGATTAATTCGATTAAAACCGGGATCTTCCTGTCCAATCATTAATTATTAAAATCAACCTTTTCTACATTATATTTTTAATAGGAGCCAAGATTTGATATTGGTTCATCGGAAAAACAAGCCCGTTTGTCCGATTTATCGGTAGGTTCTTCTATTTCATTTTTAAAGCGGGTCTGGATTTCAAAGTTTTGGGTAAGCGATTAATAAAAAGCTACCGAAATGAAATTCATAAGACAAATAGTAATTCTGAGTTTATTGCTTTTAAGCCAAGCTTTGGAGGTTTTTGGGCAGGATGTCTCATCGGATAAATGGAACCTTCAGCAATGTCTTGATTATGCTGTTGCCAATAATATCAATGTTGGTAAGTCCAAATACAATGTGGAAAACAACCAACTGAGTACCTCCCAATCCAAAAACAATAAACTCCCAAGTTTATTTGGGACTGTTTCAGGAAGTAGTGTTTATGGACAGACCATTGACCCTATTACAAGTGAATTTGTCAATCAGAATGTTTTTTCCAATAGTATGGGTTTATCAATGGAAATGATTCTATACCAAGGGAATGAATTGAATCTGCAAATTCAAAAAAGTAAAATACTGGAAGATCAAAGCCAGTTGTATCTGGAAGAATCACAAAATAGCATACAATTAAGTGTAATCGAAGCCTATTTGAGGGCATTATACAATTACGAGGGAATAGAAGTAGCCATTAAAAATTTAGAGTCTTTTCAATTTCAAGTGGAGCAGTCTAAAAAGAGATTTGAGAGTGGTGCCATTTCCAGAAAAGAGTTGATGGACCTTGAAACCCAGGCGGCTAATAGTAATTATCTGGTGGTGAGTGCCCAGTCCCAATATGCCCAGCAGGTATTGGCTCTTAAGCAGTTATTGGAACTGGACCCCATGGTGGATTTTGAAATCAAAATAATTTCCTTAGATGCTACAGCTAGAACCATCCCTGATAAGTATGAAGTTTTTTCCAATGCCACCTACTTTCTACCTGATTTGAAAATCTGGGAAAAAGAGGGGGAGGCCATTCAAACCGATATCAAAATTGCGAAGTCCAATTACTTGCCATCACTGTCATTGGGAGGAAGATTGAGCACGGGATATACCAATACATTGTCATCTGATTATGTGGACCAGATCAATGGGAATTTCAGTAGACAGATTTCTGTGAATCTTTCGGTCCCAATATTTTCAAAAAAGCAAAACAAGACCAATGTAGCCCAGGCAAGGATTAGGTTGCAATCTAATGAACTGGATAAAATCGGAGCCGAAAAAAACCTGTTTTCCAAAATTGAAACAGCATGGCAAAACGCCACCGCAAACAAAGCGCAGTTACAATCGGCTGAAATAGCAAGAGACAATGCTTTGGTTTCCTTTGAATTGGCTGAAAAACAATATGATTTGGGAGGATTGACAGCAACAGAATTGGCAGTCAGCCGAAATCAATACCTCACCGCTGAGGAGTCATACCTCCAATCTAAATACCTCTTGCTCCTATACAGTTATCTCTTAGACTTCTACCAGGGTCAACCTTTGAACATTTGAAACCATGAATAAAAAAGTAAAAATCGGAATATTTTCGTTAGCGGCTTTAGCTGCTGCTTTCTGGGGGATTAATGCGCTGTCATCTTCCTCTTCATCGAGAATCAAACTGGAAACTACTGCTGTAACTTCCGAGCACTTGGCCACTGTAGTTACCGCTACAGGAACCGTTGAGCCTTTGGATGAGATTGAGGTAGGTACCCAAGTATCTGGTCAGGTCAAATCCATTTATGTGGATTATAATTCTGAAGTAAAAAAAGGTCAGCTCCTTGCCGAGTTGGATAAGACACTTTTGATCGAATCGGTTACAAGTGCGCAGGCTAGCTATGCGGCAAGTTTGAATGAACTTCAATATTATACCCAGAATTATAACAGACAAAAGCAAATGTTTGATGAGGGCGTCATCAGTAAACAGGATTTTGAGCAAGCAGAATACCAGTATAACAATTCAAAATCTGTATCCCAACAAAGGGAAACTGCTTTAAAACAAGCAAAAACCAATTTGAGCTATGCCACTATATATTCTCCTATTGATGGAGTAATCTTGACTAAAGATGTCAAAGAAGGCCAAACAGTTGCTGCCAGTTTCAACACTCCAACGTTGTTTACCATTGCCAAAGATCTGACAAAAATGTTGGTTGAAGCAGACGTGGATGAAGCGGATATTGGTGGTGTGGCAGTAGGACAACGGGTTACTTTTACAGTGGATGCCTATCCCAATGAGGAATTTGACGGGATAGTAAAACAAGTAAGACTTGGCGCTACTGTTACTTCAAATGTAGTGACATATACGGTAATTGTGGAAGCTGATAATTCTGCAAACAAATTAAAACCTGGGCTTACTGCCACTATTACGATTTATACCCAGGAGCTCCCCAATACAACCAGTATTAAAGTAAAGGCATTATCATTTGATCCGGATCTCTTGATTCTGGAGCAGTATTATATTCAGGAAGAAATTACAGCTGAAGAAAATTCCATGCCTTCCGGTTCAGATCCAAATCAAAATCCCAATATGGAAAAAGTCTGGCTTAGGGATAAAAATGGTTTGCTACAACCCAAAACAGTTGAGACTGGCATGTCAGATGGAATCCATGTTCAGATTCTTAGTGGATTGGATTTGGGAGATGAAGTCATTACTGATTTGAGCAGGGAAGAGCAGAGGGATGCCTCAGGTCAAGGAGGAAGTCCTTTTATGCCTAAACCACCTTCACAAAACAAAAAGGCAAATTAAAATTAGTCAGCCATGAATGATGTAATTATAAAAATCAAAAACCTCAAGCGCGAATTCAAAATGGGGGAGGAAGTTGTCAGAGCATTAAAAGGAGTCAGTTTGGAGATAAAAAAAGGCGAGTTTGTGACAATAATGGGAACCAGTGGATCAGGAAAATCAACCCTTTTGAATATTTTGGGCTGCTTGGATCAACCATCATCGGGTATTTATGAATTGGATGGAAGCCAGGTAAGGGATTTGTCCAAAGACCAATTGGCAGATATCAGAAATACGAAAATTGGGTTTGTATTTCAGTCTTACAATTTATTGGCAAGAACTTCTGCATTGGAAAATGTGGAATTGCCTCTTATTTATAATCCAAAAGTTTCATCAAAGGAAAGAAAAGAAAGAGCAATTGAAGCATTAAGGATGGTTGGTTTGGAGTCAAGAATGGACCATGTCCCCAGTCAATTGTCAGGAGGCCAACAACAACGTGTTGCAATTGCAAGATCCTTGGTCAATCAGCCAGTGATACTTTTGGCTGATGAGGCTACAGGGAATTTGGATACCAGAACTTCCTATGAGGTAATGGAGCTTTTTCAATCACTCAATGAAAAAGGAATTACTATAGGCTTTGTAACGCATGAAAATGATATAGCAAGATTTAGCAAAAGGACCATTCAATTAAAGGATGGAAATATAATTAGAGACGAAGCAGTCATAGATAGATTGTTTGCCTCTAACGAGTTGAAATTACTTCCCGTAGAGAATTAAATATAAATCGTATGAGCTTAACTAATTTGTTGAAAGTAGCCTGGAGGGCAGTTTTGTTAAACAAAACAAGAACGCTTTTGACCATGCTGGGGATAATTATTGGTGTGGCTTCTGTCATTGCCATGTTGGCAATCGGCGAAGGATCTAAAAAAAGTATCCAGGACAGTATTTCATCCATGGGGGCTAATATGATCAACATCAGGCCAGGTTCTCAGATGTTTGGAGGTGTTATGGACCAGTCCGAAATGCAGTCTCTGAAGCTAAGTGATGCTCAAGCTATTTCGCAAAAAGCAAAAAAAGTGAAATATGTTTCACCCCTGGTAAATGGATCAGGTCAGGCGATTGCGGGTGCAAACAATTGGCCTACTACCATCTATGGGGTATCTCCTGAATACCTTTCCATTAGGGATTGGGATCTGGAGGATGGCGGAATGTTTGCAGATGATGAGGTAAGGTCATCAGCAAAAGTCGCATTGATTGGTAAGACCATCCAGAAAGAACTTTTCCCGGATGGAGAAGATCCAATCGGGAAAATGATCCGGTTTAAAAGTATTCCCTTTCGGATAATTGGTGTCTTGAAAGAGAAAGGTGAGAATACCTTTGGGCAAGATCAGGATGATATTATCCTTGCCCCTTACACCACAGTTCAGAAAAGAATATTGGCTCAGGATTACCTTCAGTCGATTGTGGCCAGCTCCATCAGTGAGCAGGATGCTGATGAAGCAGTAAATGAAATTACAGGCATACTGGAAAATACACATAAAATTCCGCTTACAGAGGATAATGACTTTAATGTGAGCTCCCAGCAGGAAATGTTGAATACCTTCAGTTCCACCAGTGAAATGTTAACGGTTTTATTGGTAGCCATTGCAGGAATTTCTTTATTGGTAGGGGGAATCGGAATTATGAATATCATGTATGTGTCAGTAAAAGAAAGGACAAAAGAAATTGGACTTAGAATGGCAATCGGGGCCAAAAGTCGCTTTATCCTGCTTCAATTTTTGATTGAATCAGTTTTAATTAGTGTGGGAGGAGGATTGCTTGGGGTTCTATTTGGTATTTCAGCTTCCATCTTCGTTGGAAATGCATTAGGCTGGCCAATAGAAATCAGTAGCTTTTCCTTAATCATTTCCTTTGTTGTTTGTACGGTAACTGGAGTGTTTTTTGGCTGGTACCCTGCCAGAAAGGCTGCAGCTTCAGACCCGATCGTTTCCTTGAGATATGAGTAAAAATATCAAGCCATTTAGATCCGAGGTTTCTATACATATCCTTATTTGGATAGTCCTGTTGGCATTGCCGTCTGTTTTTTTCTCAAATTCAGGGTGGAGTTGGCGAGATTTATTTATCAATCCTTGGTACCATCTGCAGTTGCTGGTTTTAGCGGGATTGTTTTATACAAATTATCTCAAACTTGTAGATCAATGGCTTTTCAAAGGTTATAAAATCAAGTTTTGGGTAGTGAATGTACTTTTGGTAGGCTTTATAGTGGTATTAAAGTTCGATGTTTTGATGCCTTTTTTATTTCCTGAGAGAGCAATGGAGATCATTCCGAAAGAGGCACCTCCAATGGAGTTTGTCAAACTGATTGATTTTCTGATAAATATCGTTCCTGTAGTTTTCGCCATAGGTATACTTTCCTCAAGGGAAGTTGCACAGGTTAGGCTGTTGGAGAAGGAAGCTATGAATACCAAACTTCAATCGGATTTGAATTATCTTAAATACCAGCTGCAACCACATTTCTTTTTCAATTCACTGAATAATATTTATTCCTTGGTGGATTTGGATCCCGATAAAGCAAAAGAATCTATTCATTCCCTGAGTAAGTTGATGCGCTATTTATTGAAAAGCAGTGAAAGGGAATTCGTTTCACTGAAAGGAGAAATAGACTTTCTCGAAAAATATATTGAATTGATGGAGATCAGACTGCAGGAGAATGTGAAGGTTCAAGTCACATTCCCACCAGACATTCCAGACATCAAATTGCCTCCGCTATTGTTTATTTCCATTGTTGAAAATGCATTTAAACATGGAGTAAGTGCCAAGGCTGAATCTTATATTTTTTTTGATCTGAAAATCGACTATGGCCATGTTTTTTTTGAAGCAAGAAACTCCAATTTTGCGAAAAACCAACAGGATCTAAGTGGATCGGGAATCGGAATTGAAAATCTAAGAAAGCGGCTTTTTCTCTTATATGGAGATCATTTTACCTACTTTAATGGAGTTGAAAACGACCAGTATGTAGCCAGGTTAATGCTGAAAATCGATTTGGAACAATGAGAGCAATCAACTGTTTGATAGTAGATGATGAGCCTATGGCGCTAAATCTGCTGGAGTCGTACATTAAGAAGACAGGATTTCTTAATCTCAAGAAGTCCTGTAAGAATGGCTTTGAGGTAATTGACTTTCTGCATAGTGATCCGGAAGTAGATATCTTGTTTTTGGATATTCAAATGCCGGAATTGACAGGAATTGATCTATCCAAAATTCTTCCTGAAAATATATGGATCGTGTTTACTACCGCTTTTGAGCAATACGCTTTGGAAGGTTATAAGGTAAATGCGGTTGATTATCTCCTGAAACCTTTTAATTATTCTGAGTTTCTTTCTGCCGTAACCAAAGCAAAAGACCTAATCTACAAATTGGAAAAAACGGCTGAAGAGGACTCAAAACCTCTTGTCTCCAAAGAACTATCACTTTTTGTCAAATCTGATTATAAGCACATCCGTATTTTTCTGAATGAAATTAGGTATTTCGAAGGGATGAAGGATTATGTAAAAATTCATCTTGTAGATAAGATTTTGCCAATCATTACCTTGATTTCATTGAAAAAACTGGAGGAAGAATTACCCTCCGATATGTTTATGAGGGTCCATCGATCTTTTATTGTCAACCTCCAAATGATCCGGGAAGTTGAACGCCATCAGATTATTTTTGGAGATCAGAGGATTACCGTGGCTCCTCAATTCCGGGAAAAGTTTGATCTGTTTTTGGATGGTAATTCGTTTTGACCCTATTCTTAATGCCCGTAGCTTTCCTTTTCAAGGTGTAACTTCATAAAGAATACTAAAAACAGGTGTGACTTCAGATATAATCGTTTTGCCATGAAGCTGATAGCTAAGTCTCTATTTCAATATTGGATTTTCTATTAAATCCCCATTGGTTTTTGTTGGTGGTCAAACGTTTGCCCTGATTATATCAGGTCTTTTTTAATATATTGTTTTTGATTTATCTATGAAGATGAATAATTATAGTATTGGAAATATAATGGTTAACGGAAAGGAAATTCATGCATTTTTTTCAGGAATTAAGAAATAGGTGTAATTATAAAAATCATGTTTCCAGGAAGTGGTTTAACTGAAGTGATGATTTGAATTTTACAGTTCATAGGAGATAATTTAATACAGCAAATCAACTAGTAAAAATGTATAACAAACGATTAATTTTCAGTCTTTTAGTAGTATTAAGTATAATTTTTACATCATGTGAAGAGGTTAAAGCTCCTGAGCCGTATGGGCCGGTACCAAACGAGAACCAGATGAATTGGCAGGAGATGGAATATTATGGATTTATCCATTTTTCAGTCAA
>TARA_R110002012_G_scaffold70712_2_pt1 | contig 39085 bp, 41 predicted proteins | sample TARA_R110002012 | Tara Oceans TARA_R110002012 (sample SAMEA4396515) | marine metagenome | biome: Westerlies Biome; feature: [DCM] deep chlorophyll maximum layer (ENVO:01000326); material: water (ENVO:00002006), including particulate matter (ENVO:01000060) such as... | depth 40 m
AGCTTTCTATAACTTATAGAGTGCAAGCAAATTATAAAACTACATTATCAACCTAACATGATATTAATAACCGGTGGCACAGGCTTAGTAGGTTCGCACCTATTGTATTTTCTGTTGATGGAAAATGCACACGTGCGCGCCATTCACAGGAAGAACAGTAACATACAGGCTGTAAAAAAGGTTTTTGAACTTTATACTGCGGAAGCAGATTCACTCTTCGATAAAATAGAATGGGTTGAAGCAAATATTACTGATATTCCTGCGCTTACGGAAGCTTTCATGGGTATTACAAAAGTGTACCATTGCGCAGCTTTCATCTCTTTTAATCCCTCAAAATATAGGGCCCTTAAAAAAGCAAATGTGGAAGGCACCGCAAATGTGGTGAATCTCAGTTTAACAAATAATATTGAAAAACTTTGCTATGTAAGTTCTGTTGCCACTTTGGGAAGCAATATAAAAGACCAGTTAATTTCCGAAGAAACACCTTGGAACCCTGACGATAAAAATAGCGTGTACGCCATAACAAAGTATGGTGCCGAAATGGAAATTTGGCGTGGAACCCAGGAAGGATTAAATGCGGTAATTGTAAATCCCGGAGTAATTCTGGGCACCTCGCCCGATGGTGGTGGGAGCGGTGTAATAATTTCTTTGGGCGCAAGCGGCATCCCCTTTTACCCCTCGGGAGCAATGGGCATCGTAGACGTAAAAGATGTTGTGAAAGCCATGCTGGAGTTAATGAAGTCTGAAATTAAAAACGAGCAATTTATTTTGGTGGGAGAAAACGTAACCTATAGAGAATTGCTTTCAAGACTTGCGCCCCTATTTGGAAAAAAAGCGCCCACAAAAAAACTTTCGAAAAACTTGATGTTTTTTTTAAGTGGAATGGATTGGCTATCGCATAAGCTATTCAATACAAAAAGAAGGATTGTGAAAGCTACGGTCCGGTCTATGTTTACAGTTTCGTTATACGATACTTTTAAAATAAAAAACGCAATTGGGTTTCAATTTACACCTACAGAAGATACGTTAAAAAGAATTGTATCAGAAAAGAAAAAAACATCAGATTAAACTGTCCCTTACAGGCTCAGCACTTGCTTTGTCTTCAACTTTTTGTTTTCCTATACTGTCTTTTCTTTTATTATCAGCTTCACGAATACTGTCCATTTTCTTTTGCATAGCTACAAGTCTAGCTTCCACTTTTTGAAAAATTTCCATATACGTATTCACATCGGCTGCATAGTAGGCATTACTTTTTGCAAACTGAAGGCTGTCCACCCCAAAGTTTTTATAGATTAACGAATCCATTTTTATCCCTTTATCAATAATAGCCTGATTATTCACGCTTCGTGCCGCATTTGCCAAATACGCCTCAGTAAGCAAATTGACCATTTTTTCTTTTGAAATAAGGTCTTTTGGCTTTTCAGGCTGCGCAACATTTTGACAGCCAATAAAGCTTAAAATCAATAGGGAAAGTAGAAGCAGGTGTTTCATTATCTGTTAAAGGTAAGTCTTTCCGGATTGCTTTTGTTTGGGAACTTTGAATTCTCATAAACCACTATTCCGTTTACCAGCGTATGCGTTATGCGCGATTTAAATATGGTTCCATCAAATGGCGACCAACCACACTTGTAGAGCAAGTTTTCCTTTTTCACGGTCCAAGGTGAATTAAGATCAACCAAAACCAAATCTGCTTTGTAACCTTTTCGAATATATCCCCGTTCTTTAATTTGAAATAAAATCGCTGGGTTGTGTGCGGTTTTTTCTACGATTTTTTCCAATGAAATTTTTCCTTTGTGATACATTTCCAAAAGAGCAACCAATGCATGCTGTACTAACGGGCCGCCCGATGGGGCGTTTAGATATTTATTGTTTTTTTCTTCTAGAGTGTGTGGCGCATGGTCTGTAGCAATTACATCTATTCGGTCATCAAGTAAAGCTTTAAGCAAACCATCTTTGTCTTTTTCTGTTTTTACCGCAGGGTTCCATTTTATTTTTGTGCCCTTTGTTTTATAATCCGCATCTGTAAACCACAAATGGTGAATGCAGACCTCTGCCGTGATTTTCTTGTCTGCAAGTGGTTTTTTATTGCTAAAAAGATGTGTTTCCTTTTCGGTGGAAAGATGAAATACATGAAGGCGTGCCCCTGTTTTTTCAGCCAGTTTTATTGCTCGGGATGAAGAAATATAACAAGCCTCTTCGCTGCGTATTTTTGGGTGAAGTTCAATTGGGATATCTTCTCCGTATTCAGCTTTATACTTTGCCAAATTATTTTTAATGGTCCCCTCGTCTTCGCAATGTGCCGAAATTAGCAAGTTGGTTTTGCTGAAGATTTCTTCCAAGGTTTTAGGGTCATCAACCAGCATATTTCCTGTGGACGAACCTAAAAATAATTTAAGGCCCGCAACTTTTTTTGGATCAACTTTTAGAATTTCATCCAAGTTATCATTGGTACCGCCGAACATAAAGGAATAATTGGCCCAAGAAGTCTGGGCGGCAATATCAAATTTTTCTTCAAGCAACTCAATGGTTGTAGCCTGCGGAATGGTGTTGGGCATTTCAATAAAAGAGGTAATTCCGCCTGCAACAGCAGCCTTTGATTCAGTTTCAATGGTTGCTTTATGCGTTAATCCCGGCTCACGAAAATGTACTTGGTCGTCTATCATTCCAGGAAGTAAATAACTTCCGTCTGCATCAATAACTTTTGTATCGGAAGATTTTGCACTAATGGTTTCGGAAATTTCCGCAATACGGCCATCCTGAACAAGTACGTCGCCTTTTACGATTTTTCCTTCGTTTACAATATTTGCGTTTTTAATTAAAACTGCTTTCATTAAATTTCTTTCTGTTAAATACACTTTTAAATTTCATTGCGAGCACTCCAAAAATTGCTTCGGAAATAATGCCCGAACTCATTTTTGACTCGCCTCTTGTGCGATCGGTAAATATTACGGGCACTTCCTCAATCTTAAATTTACTGAGATATGCTTTAAATTTCATTTCAATCTGAAATGCGTAGCCCACAAAACGGATGTTATCCAAGTTTATTTTCTCCAGCACCCTTCTTCGGTAACAAATAAATCCGGCAGTGGTATCATAAATATCTACCCCCATCACAAACCTTACATACTTTGAAGCCAACCACGACATCAATACGCGGCTCATAGGCCAGTTTACCACGTTTACGCCTTTCACATAACGCGAGCCTATGGCTACATCGCTACCACCTTTATGGCAGGCGTTGAAAAGCCTGATAAGATCGTTGGGGTTATGTGAAAAATCGGCATCCATTTCAAAAATGTAGTCGTAACCGTTTTCCAACGCCCACTTAAAGCCAGCAATATATGCAGATCCCAGACCATTTTTCTCGGCTCTTTTCAGCAAAAAAAGTTTTTCTGGATAATTTTTAAAATTTGCCTTAACGACTGTTGCAGTACCATCGGGTGAGTTATCGTCCACGACTAAGACGTGAAACTCACGCTGTAATGAAAAAACAGTACGCAGCAGTCGTTCTATATTTTCAATTTCATTGTAGGTTGGCACCACCACTACCGCCTTGGACATACAGCTATTTTAGCGCAAAAGTACCTTTTTTTTAATAAATAAATGTGAAGTAAATTCTAATTGAGCGCTAAAAAAGGAAAAATATTTTACAGTACCTTTACCAAAAAAATTGAAGGTGGATTTCAGCGAAAGACTTATAATCTCAACCGATTGGGCTACCTATATGTTGCTGTCATGTTTTGTGCTTTTGGCACTGGCTAAATATTTCTATCCAAGAAGATTCCACGAATTTTCACTACTACCTTTGACCAATCAGTATTTTTTTGTACACGGAAAAGATGATGAGCTCAACCATCCTTTTAACTTGATGTTGTTTACGGTACAAATAGTTAGTGTTTCTATCTTTGTTTATCTGCTTTTCAAGGTTTTTAATCCTGCTGAGGTTCAACAAAACGAATGGCTTTTCTTACAAATCTGCACAGCATATAGTGTATTTGTACTGATAAAATTTTCTTTGGAAAAAATTGTCGCAAATATTTTTTCCATGGATGCCATTATTAACAATTATCTCTATCAAAAATTGAGTTATCGCAATTTTTTGGGCATTTTGTTTTTTGCCGGCAACCTTTTCTTTTTTTACGTTTACTCTCCCACCGCTTTAGGGCTGCTTATTTTTGGCGGATGTTTGTTGGCGCTTAACGCTATTGCGCTGCTTTACAGTTATAAGAAAAAGGGAAAATTGATATTAAGCAATTTCTTCTATTTTATTTTGTATCTTTGCGCACTTGAAATTTCACCGTATATTATCCTTTACAAAAGCTTTGTTTAAGGCATAATATTTATAAAAAACCAGGACTATCTATGAAAGTGAAAACTATTTTGGTTTCCCAGCCCGAGCCTAAAATTGAAAACTCTCCTTATTTCGATTTGATCGAAAAACAAAAAGTGAAAATAGATTTTCGCCCATTTATACATGTTGAGGGAGTTTCAGGCAAAGATGTCCGGGCCCAGAAGGTTGATCTTAATAAATATACCGCTATTATTCTTACAAGCCGAAATTCGGTAGACCATTATTTCAGAATTGCAGAAGAGCTGCGCTTTAAGGTGCCGGACAGCATGAAATATTTCTGCTTGAGTGAAGCCGTAGCCTATTACCTCCAAAAGTATGTGGTTTATAGAAAGCGCAAGATTTATGTGGGAAAAAGAACCTTTTCTGAACTTGCCCCACTGATAAAAAAATATAAAAACGAAAAATTCTTACTTCCTTCTTCAGATAAATTAAAGCCCGAAGTACCTGAGGTACTTAACGAACTGAAGGTGGATTGGAAAGAAGCTACTTTTTACAAAACCGTAATTAGTGATCTTTCAGATTTGCGCGACGTATATTATGATATTTTGGTTTTTTTCAGCCCTAGCGGGATACAGTCACTTTTAGAAAATTTTCCAGATTTTGAACAGAACGAAACGCGTATTGCTGTTTTTGGGAACACAACCGTAAAAGCCGCTACTGAAGTAGGATTACGGGTTGACATACAGGCCCCAACGCCAGAAACACCTTCTATGACGATGGCTTTGGAAAAATATATCAAGGAAGTCAACAACAAAAAATAAGTTCAATTTTAATTGCAATAAAAAAGGCTTGCCACAGTGGCAAGCCTTTTTATTTAAACATATTATTGTTCTACGCCGAAGCAGGAGCTCCAGAAAGAATTTCTTCGTTAGCATAGGCTTCAAACTTGGTGAAATTCTCTTTAAATGAATTCGCCAATTCTTTTGCTTGAATATCATAAGCCTTTTTGTTTTTCCAAGTTTCCTTCGGGTTTAAAATTTCAGAAGGAACATTCGGGCACGATTTCGGCATCATTAGATTAAAAATTGGATGTTTTTCAAACTCCACATCTTTCAGTTTTCCTTCCAAAGCAGCAGCAATCATGGCTCTTGTATATTTCAACTTCATTCTGTTACCTACTCCGTAGGGACCGCCGGTCCAACCGGTATTGATCAACCAAACATTTACTCCGGAATCTTTCATTTTCTTGCTTAACATTTCGGCATACTCTGTTGGGTGAAGCGGCATAAATGGCGCTCCAAAACAGGCCGAGAAGTTTGGAGTTGGTTCATTTATACCTTCCTCCGTTCCAGCAACTTTTGCTGTATAACCGCTAATGAAGTGGTAGGCAGCTTGCCCTGGAGTTAATTTTGAAATAGGAGGCAAAACACCAAATGCATCTGCAGTTAAAAAGAATATATTCTTTGGGTTATGGCCAATTGAAGGTACCTGAATATTTTTTATGTGATAAATAGGGTAACTTACCCTGGTGTTCTGTGTTATGGAAGTATCGGCATAATCAACTTCGCCGTTTTCATCCATTACCACATTTTCTAAGATTGCACCAGGCTTAATGGCGTGATAAATATCTGGCTCGTTTTCTTCAGAAAGGTTAATAACCTTTGCGTAACAACCGCCTTCAAAATTAAAGATTTTGTTATCCTCAGTCCATCCGTGCTCGTCATCGCCAATTAATTTACGGTCGGGATCTGCAGATAAAGTGGTTTTACCGGTTCCGGAAAGGCCAAAGAAAATTGCAGTCTCACCATCTTCACCAACGTTGGCAGAGCAGTGCATTGGCATTGTATTTTTATCTACCGGAAGAATAAAGTTAAGCGCAGAGAATATACCTTTTTTAATTTCGCCAGTATAACCAGTTCCGCCAATTAGGGCAATTTTTCTGGTAAAGTTGAGAATAGCAAAGTTATGTTGTCTTGTCCCGTCAACTTCAGGGTCGGCCGTAAATCCTGGGGCGTTTACAATAATCCATTCTGGATCAAAAGATGCCAATTCGTCTTCAGTGGGACGAAGAAACATATTGTGGGCAAACATATTGGACCACGGCGTTTCGTTGATAACACGAATGTTGAGTTTGTATTTTTCATCGGCGCAAGCATAGCTGTCGCGCACATAAATTTCCTTTTCAGAAAGATAGTTTACAACTTTATCATAAAGCTTATCAAACATATCTGGAGGAAATGGAATGTTTATATTTCCCCACCACACTTTGTCGCGCGTAACATCATCTTTAACAATAAATCTGTCTTTTGGGGATCTTCCTGTAAATTCTCCGGTATTTACCGCCAAGGCGCCGCTCGCAGCTTCTTTTCCTTGACCTTTTTGCAATGTTTCGTTGTGAAGTTCTTCAGAAGAAAGTTGATATTTAACTTTTGCGTTTTTGATTCCGTATTTTTCAACGGAAATCGTTTTTGTAGCTTGGTTTTTATCGACCATACCTTTTTTAAATTTTGTAGAGTACAAAAGTAGCAAATCTTAGAGAGATTGAAGAAAATATAAAAGACATTTATTGCTTCTTTAACGTAAGCATTTTAATTGCAAACCAAAACCAGCCACATATAAGCAACAATCCGCCGATTGGGGTTATAAAACCTATTTTTGCCGTATTGAAGGGCAAAACCTCATTCAGCGCAAGCAGATAAATAGAACCAGAAAAAAGCAGAATACCTAAAATGAAAAGCCAAAACACGGTTTTTTTAATTTTTTCTGGAATGGACGGGGCCAACCCCAAGACCAGCATTGCAAGGCAATGATACATTTGGTAACGAATACCGGTCTCAAATGTGTTCAACGCCGCAATATCCACCATATTCTTTAAACCGTGGGCGCCAAAGGCACCCATTGCAATTGTAACCGCTGTAAGAAATGAAGCCGTTACAACTATTTTTTTATCAAAAACCCTCATTTTTAAAATTTGGAATTAGTAATTTCGTCCTTTCGAAAACCTATCTCCAAAGTTAACAAAAAACTCCCCCAATGAGAAACATATTAATTATAGGCGCAGGAAGATCTGCCACAAGTTTAATCCGTTATTTACTTGACAAAAGTGAGACTGAAGACCTATTTATTACCATTGGGGATATTTCGATCCAATCTGCACAAAAGTTCACTTCCAACCATCCCAACGCCCGCGGGATTATGCTCGATGTTTTTAACGATGTACAGCGAAAGGAAGCGGTTGAGAGTAGTGATTTGGTAATTTCCATGTTGCCCGCGCGGTATCACATAGAAGTTGCGAAGGATTGTATTGAATTCGGAAAACATATGGTCACGGCCTCATACGTGAGCAACGAAATGCAGGCGCTTAACCACAAGGCCGAGGCTAAAGATTTGGTTTTTATGAATGAAATTGGCCTCGATCCCGGCATTGACCATATGAGTGCCATGCAGGTAATAGATAGAATTCGCGCCAAAGGCGGAAAAATGCTGCTTTTTGAATCTTTTTGTGGCGGATTGATTGCCCCGGAAAGTGATGACAACCTTTGGAATTATAAGTTTACTTGGAACCCTCGCAACGTAGTTTTGGCAGGGCAGGGCGGCGCTGCAGAATTCATACAGGAAGGAAAATATAAGTATATTCCCTATCACAGATTGTTCCGAAGAACAGAATTTATCAATATTGAAGGGTACGGTAAGTTTGAAGTATATGCCAATCGAAATTCATTGAAATATCAATCTGTTTACGGTATGGAAAACATTCTCACTCTATACCGTGGAACTATACGCCGCGTAGGCTATAGTCGCGCTTGGAATATGTTTGTGCAGTTGGGAATGACGGACGACAGCTATACCATTCCCGATTCTGAAAACATGAGCTATCGCGAATTCGTAAACCTATTTCTTCCCTACTCTCCCTCAGATACGGTGGAATTGAAACTTCGCCATGCTTTAAAAATAGACCAAGACGATTTAATGTGGGAAAAACTGGAAGAACTTGATCTTTTTACCAAAGAAAAAAAGCTGGGAATTAAAGACGCAACACCAGCCATGGGACTTCAAAAAATATTGGAAGACAAATGGACGCTGGCGCCACACGATAAAGATATGATTGTGATGTATCACAAATTTGGATACGAACTTGAAGGAAAAAAATATCAGATTGATAGCCATATGACTCTTATTGGTGAAGACCAAACCCACACTGCAATGGCAAAAACCGTTGGACTTCCGGTAGCAATTGCCGCCCTTAAAATTTTAAATGAAGAAATAACCACACCTGGCGTTCAACTTCCAATTGCGAAAGAGGTTTATGAACCAATTTTAAAGGAACTGGAAGAAAACGGAATCATTTTTCACGAAAAAGAAGTGAAATATTTGGGCTACAATCCTGATAACGTTCACTGAGAAGTGAGAAGTGAGAAGTGAAGAGTATAAATTAAAAAACCCGCAAGTTTGCGGGTTTTTTATTCATAAATCGTCAATCTAATCCCGATAGCTATCGGGACGTTAATCTTTTTATCTTCTTCCCAAGAAAATTGAGATGAAATATAGCAAGGTTGCCAAAGAACCAAGTGCTGCAACCACGTAAGTTCTAGCCGCCCATTTTAATGCATCCTTTGCGCCAGCGTGTTCCTGTGGCGTAACCATATTATTGGTTTCCAACCAAACAAGTGCTCTTTTACTCGCATCAAATTCAACCGGAAGGGTTATGAAAGCAAATGCAGTTGTAACCGCAAAGAGTAAAATTCCAACTCCAAAAATCCAAGTACCAATTGCTGAACCTGTTGCAAAAAGAATAATCCCAGCCATTATCACAAAATTGGAAAGTTTGCTGGAAACACTTACAGCAGGAACGATGGTAGAACGTAATTTTAACCAGCTATATGCCGTGGCGTGTTGCACAGCGTGACCACACTCGTGAGCCGCAACTGCTGCTGCTGCTGCATTTCGCTGCATATACACAGGCTCGCTCAAATTCACCGTTTTCTTTGATGGATCGTAATGGTCCGTTAACTGTCCGGCGACCGAAATAACCTGTACATCGGTAATTCCATTATCCGCTAGCATTTTTTCGGCAATTTCCTTTCCACTCATTCCATTTTGAAGGTGAATTTTGCTGTATTCCTTAAATTTGCTTTTCAATTTGTGGCTAACGTACCAACTCACCAAAAAGATAATTCCTGCAATTATATAGTATCCAAACATTTTTTTAGTTTTTAAATTCTTACTTCAAATTTAATCAAAAAGCGTGCAAATTTTTAACCCACGATATTTACGATTTTTCCGGGCACAATAATTACCTTTTTGGGTGTACGGCCCTCTAAATACTGGGCTGTCTTCTCGTGTGTCATTACGGCAGATTCTATTTCTTCTTTGGAAATATCCAACGGAAGTTCAAGCGTAAAACGCATTTTTCCGTTAAAGGAAATAGGGTATTCCTTAGTGCTTTCCACCAAATATTTTTCTTCAAATTTTGGAAAAGGTGCTATGGAAATACTTTCCGAATGCCCCAATTTCTGCCAAAGTTCCTCCGCAATATGCGGCGCATAAGGCGAAATAAGAATTGCCAAGGGCTCCAAAACGTCACGCGAATTGCATTTTTGTGCCGAAAGTTCATTCACCGCAATCATAAACGACGAAACTGAAGTATTGAAGCTGAAATTCTCAATATCTTCCTGAACTTTTTTGATGGTTTTGTGCAATGTCTTAAGGTTTTCTTTGGAAGCCGAATCTTCGGAAACATAAAATTCATTTGCCTCTTGCGATTGGGAAACATCCCCCTTGCCCCCTTCAAAGGGGGTATGGTAGAGCTTCCAAAGTTTTTTTAGGAAACCGTGCACGCCCGTAATTCCAGCGGTGTTCCACGGTTTTGCCTGCTCCAGTGGCCCGAGGAACATTTCGTACATCCGCAAGGTATCGGCGCCATACTGCTCGCAAATATCGTCGGGATTTACCACGTTGTATTTGCTTTTTGACATTTTTTCTACTTCGCGGGAGACAATGTATTTATTTCCTCCATCCCCAAATAAATTTCCGTTTTCACAATAAAAAGGAGAGTTTTTAAACTGGAAATATTTTTTATCCTCTATAAAATTTTGAATATCCAATTCATCTTTTAGATTAACTAAATTAATATCAATCCTTAATTGAAAAATTCCAAAAGTTAATTTTTGGCCTTCTTTTAATTCTTTACCTATTATCTTTTTATATTGCTCTTTCCATTTTTTAGGCAAGGCATCAAATTGACCGTTAAAAGAATCTATTTCTTTTAGATCGTTATTGGTAATGATAAATTGAGGCATCAGTCCAGTTGACATTGGCCCCAAAACTTTAGAAACTGATTGAATATTAAATTGTAAAACATTAAGAAACGCACTCTCCCCCAAAATCATCCCTTGGTTTATCAGCTTTTTAAAAGGTTCGTCCACGGGCACCAAACCGCGGTCGCGCATAAATTTTACCCAAAAACGGCTGTACAGCAAATGGCCGGTGGCGTGCTCGCTGCCGCCAATGTACAGATCAACGTTTTTCCAATAGTCCAACGCTTCTTTTGAGGCGAAAACTTCGTCGCGCTTTTCATCTTCCATATATCGGAAAAAGTACCAACTGCTTCCCGCCCAACCTGGCATGGTATTCAATTCCAAGGGGAAAACCATTTCATTGTCCACTAAATCATTGCTTACAACTTTATTGGTTTCGGTATTCCACGCCCAAACATCGGCGCGGCCCAAAGGCGGTTCGCCCTCTTCGGTCGGCAGATATTTTTCAACTTCGGGAAGTCGCAACGGCAAACATTCCGTGGGGATTGTTTGTGGCATTCCATCTTTGTAATAAATCGGGAACGGCTCGCCCCAATAGCGCTGGCGACTAAAAACAGCATCGCGCAAACGGTAGTTTATTTTGCCCTTACCAATACCTTTTTTTTCCAAGGCAGTGATTATTTTATCTGTGGCTTCGGCATAGTTTAAGCCGTTGAGAAAATCGCTGTTGGTGATGATTGTATTTTCCTTATCGGAATACGCTTCCTCTGAAATATCGGCATCCTTGAAAATATTCGGAATGGGTAAATTGAAGTGTTTTGCAAAATCATAATCGCGCTGATCGCCGCAGGGAACGCTCATTACAGCGCCTGTTCCGTAACCCGCCAAAACGTAATCCCCAATCCAAATTGGGATTTGTTTTCCGGTGAAAGGATGTTTCGCATACGCGCCCGTGAAGACACCGGTAATGGTTTTAACATCGGCCATGCGCTCGCGCTCACTTCGTTTTGCCGTAGCTTCAACATACTTTTCAACAACTTCTTTCTGTTCGTGAGTGGTAATTTTTGAAACCAAATCGTGCTCCGGTGCCAAAACCATAAAACTTACCCCGAAGATGGTATCGGGACGGGTTGTGAAAACAGGGATTTTGAATTCTGAATTCTGAATTTTGAATTCGACAGTGGCCCCTTTGCTTCGTCCAATCCAGTTGGTCTGTGAATCCTTCAAAGGTTGCGGCCAGTCTATTTTATCAAGTCCGTCCAATAAACGCTGGGCATATGCGGTGATTCGCATACTCCACTGTTTCATTTTTTTGCGGACTACGGGATAGCCGCCTCGTTCAGAAACGCCGTTTACAATTTCGTCATTTGCCAAAACGGTACCGAGTTGCGGGCACCAGTTTACTTCGGTTTCGGCCAAATAAGTCAACCTGTATTTTAATAGGATTTCCTGTTTTTTGGTTTCCGGAAAATCAAGCCATTCCGAAGCCGTGAAATGTGCAATTCCTTCATCGCAGATTGCATTTATGTGAATATTTCCTTCGGAAGAAAAAATAGCGCGAAGTTCTTCAATGGAACGGGCTTTATCTTGGTCTTTATCGTACCAACTTTCAAAAAGTTGGATGAAAATCCACTGCGTCCATTTATAATATTCCGGGTTTGAAGTACGCACTTCGCGGCTCCAATCGAATGAAAAACCTATTTTATCCAATTGTTCACGGTAACGCGCGATGTTTTCTTCTGTAGTTTTTGCGGGATGTTGCCCCGTTTGGATGGCATATTGTTCCGCCGGAAGTCCGAAAGAATCGTAGCCTTGCGGATGCAACACATTAAACCCTTGATGTCGCTTGTAACGCGCATAAATATCACTGGCTATGTAACCGAGCGGATGTCCTACGTGCAAGCCTGCACCGGACGGATATGGAAACATATCCAAAACGTAATATTTTGGTTTATCGCTATGGTTATCGGCTTTAAAAGTTTGGTTATCGGCCCAATATTTTTGCCACTTATCTTCTATTTTGTTGAAGTGATATTTGCTCATCTTCTTTATTTCTTTTGAAAATTATTTCCAATGGTGGAAAGAGCCGCAAATTTAAGGTTTATTGGAAGAAGTAAAACCCTATATTTTAAAAATTTGGATGTAGCAGATTTCCAGAATACAGCACCCAAATCATGGAAAGAATTGCGGAAATATTAATGGCGATACCGAAGAGTTTCATTTGTTTCAAATTGTAGGGCTTATCTTTAAAAAAGATGAAAATATCCAAGATTAGCCAAAGGGAGAACGCTGCCAAAAAGCCAGATAAAACCCAATCATTAAACCAGAATTTCAGAATATACGCCTCAAACAAAAGCAGAAAAAGCATTAAAAACTTCGCCTTTTTTCTGCCAATTAAAACTGCGGTTGTTTTCTTTCCAGCCAATTTATCAGGTTCAACGTCCATGATTTCGCCAGCAATATGGGCTTGGAATGCAAAAAGTGAAAGATAGAGCAGAGTTTGCCACGGAAGCATTTCCAAATCATTTAAAAGTATGCTGAATAGTGCCGTGAAAACATAACCAATTTGAATTAAAATCTCGAATGGTGGGCGTTCTTTCAAACGAAAAGGTTTGTAGTTATATATAATGTTAATAACAATCATAAACAACAGCAAAATGAAGAGTTCGCCCCCTCCGATGTATGAAAAATATGCCAAAAAAGGAACCATCACGAAACAGATTTGCCATGGCACGTTTTTTAATTCTTCTTTACTCAATTTAGCGCCGAAAAGGTAGTTCCCCTTTCTTGGGTTTAAGGAATCTGCTTTTCCATCGGTAAAGTCATTCAATCCATAAACCAGAAAATTTAAGGGAAAAGTTACAAAGAAGAGTCCAACCCAAAAAAGTGGTTTTTCCCAAAAATTTGAGGCTAGTTGGAACGGGACCAAATAAATCCAAATTGTTGGAAACCAAAGTCCCGGTCGGGAGATTTTCAGAAATTTAAGCAGATTTTGTATGATTGCAACTAAATTTAAGGCACTTCAAATTTAATGGATTTATAACAAAATGGAAACTTTCGGCGTTGTTTAACACAAGATGCAAAATTACTTGTATTTTTACGGCAAAATTCAGCAAACCCTATGAGTTCTTCTTTTGAAAAATATCAAAAACGCAGATTGATTTCTTCCTATTTTTCAGTAGTTATCAGTATTTCGCTGGTGCTTTTTCTATTGGGATTATTAGGCTTGTTGGTTTTGAATTCAAAAAAAGTTGCCGATTATTTTAAGGAGCAGATAGCAATAACCGTCTTTTTGAAAGATACTGCAAAAGAAGTTGAAATAACACAGCTAAAACAAAGTCTGGCATTGGCAGAATATACCAAATCTGCAACTTTCGTTTCAAAAGAAGATGCAGCAAAGGAGCACCAAGAGACATTGGGCGAAAATTTTATAGAATATTTGGGAGATAACCCTTTGCAAAACAGTATTGACGTTTACATTCTCGCAGATTACGTGACGCCACAAAAAATGGAGGAAATAACGAATGAACTGAAAAGCAAAGGTTTCGTGGACGACGTGATTTATGACAAGCCCTTGATTGCACAGCTTACGGAAAATGTAAAGCGTATCAGCTTTTGGGTTTTGGTGGTTAGCGGAATTTTCACATTTATTGCAGTATTACTTATAAACAGCAGTATTCGACTCAGTATTTATGCAAAACGTTTTACGATTAAAACAATGCAAATGGTGGGAGCCACAAAAAAGTTTATCCGTAAGCCTTTCGTTTGGAAAAGCGTTCGCCTTGGAATAGTTGGAGCCGTTGTAGCAATGATTGGGATGGGTATAGTGCTTTATTACCTCAACCAAAGTTTCCCACAATTACAATTATTGAGTGACCCTGTACTTTTGGGCGTACTTTTTATATTCATATTTTTAATGGGTGTTTTAATAACTTGGGTAAGCACATTCATAGCTACGCAACGCTTCTTAAATTTGCGCACAGACGATTTGTATTATTAATAATTTATGTCAGCAGCCTAAAAACCTGTAACTTTGAATTTGAAACCTTTCGATTATGGGAGAGAAAAAAAGAAAAGAAGATTTTAAACCTGAATTTGTTTTTGAAAAGAAAAACTACAAATTCATGCTTATTGGAGCGGCGTTCATTGCTTTAGGTTTTATATTGATGACTGGCGGCGGAAGCGACGACCCAAACGTTTTCAATCCTGAAATTTACAATTGGAGAAGAATCCGATTGGCTCCAGCACTGGTGCTTTTAGGCTTTGCAATTGAAGTGTACGCCATATTATTGAAACCAGATAGCAAAGAAGAAAATTAGTGGATTATCTAGACGCCATTATTCTTGGTATTATACAAGGTTTTACCGAGTTTTTACCCGTTTCCTCCAGCGGCCATCTTGAAATCGGAAAAGCAATTTTGGGAGATACCTCCGTGCCTGAGGAAAGTTTGCTTTTTACTGTAATCCTCCACTTTGCAACCGCGCTTAGTACATTGGTAGTTTTCAGAAAAGATATTATTCAAATTTTTGGAGGCATTCTAAAATTTCAATGGAATGAAGAAACACAATTTGCTTTTAAGATTGTTCTATCCATGCTTCCTGCCGTAATAATCGGGTTGCTTTTTGAAGAGGAGTTAGAATCATTTTTTGGCGGAAGCATTGCTTTTGTTGGTGCTATGCTAATAATTACCGCTGTGCTTTTGTGGTTGGCAGATCGTTCCAAAAACACGGGAAAACCAGTAACCATTAAGGATTCCATAATTATTGGAATTGCGCAGGCCGTAGCCATGTTACCTGGAATTTCCAGGAGCGGCGCCACAATTTCAACCTCTGTTCTGTTAGGGAACGATAAAACTAAAGCTGCCCGGTTTTCATTTTTAATGGTTGTTCCATTAATCTTTGGAAAAATAGCAAAAGACCTTTTGAGTGGTGAAATATCTACCCACAATACACATTTGGGCGTTATGGGCATAGGCTTTTTGGCTGCTTTTATCTGCGGACTTATTGCTTGTACTTGGATGATTTCACTCGTTAAAAAAAGTAAGCTCCGCTATTTTTCAATCTATTGTGTGCTCATAGGCCTTATTGCCATTGTCTCAAGTTTTTACGTGTAATGACTGCAGAGGATTACAAAGAAGGGCAAGTAATTTTGATAGACAAACCATTGGAGTGGACGTCCTTCCAAGCGGTTAATAAAGTGCGCTGGTTGATCCGGAAATCCTTTGGAATAAAAAAAATAAAAGTAGGCCATGCGGGAACGCTCGATCCTTTGGCTACGGGGCTTTTAATTATTTGCACCGGAAAATTCACAAAAAAAATAGACACATTTCAAGCGCAGGAAAAGGAATATACGGGTACATTCTCTTTGGGTGCAACTACGCCCAGCTACGATTTGGAAACCGAGATTGACCAAACTTTTGATATTTCAGAAATCACTTCAGAAAAAATAAAGAAAGCCACCCAACAGTTTTTGGGTGAAATACAACAACAACCACCCGTTTTTTCCGCATTAAAAAAGGAGGGAAAACGCTTGTATGAATTTGCTCGAAGTGGCGAAGAAGTGGAAATTCCCTTTAGAACTGTCACTATTTCAGAATTTGAAATAACGAAGGTTGAACTTCCAAATATAGATTTTAGAGTTGTTTGCAGTAAAGGCACTTACATTCGCTCCTTGGCACATGATTTTGGCAAGGCTTTAAACAACGGCGCACACCTTTCCGCTTTGCGGAGAACCAAAATCGGGGAATTTTCTGTTGAAAATGCTGTGGGCATTGAAGCTTTTGAGGCTTCGCTTCCAAGTTAAAATATCTTTAATACCATCTTAATTTTCAGCAGTTTTGTGGAATTTTGCACAAAATTTCGGTACTTGCAATAATGAATTTCAATTATTCATATAGATCATTTCTTATAACTTCACTGCTTACGGGCAGTTTGGTGCTATTTCTATTCAGTGTAAAACTTTCAAAAGAACGGGAAGAAAACACTGAAGAAACCTATGATGTGGTAATGGCGCCTGAAGAATTATTACCCGAAGACCTTGCCATTGCTGAACTCACCCCAGAAAAAGTAAAGATTGAAACCAACCGAGCCTATAACGAAGCCGAAAAATTTATTTCATCTGTAGAAAATGAAGACGAAGAAATAACTGAAACTACCGAAGGTAAGCTTCAAGAAATGAACAATGCAATGGAAAATTCCAAAAGCGATAACGGCGTTGGAACTTCTATTACTCCAAAAACTGAAAAAGAAAAAAAGAAGAAATTCTCAAATAGTGATAGCGGTAAAGATGCCGAGGCAGTTGTTAAAGGAGGTAACCGAAATACAACAATAAGTTACCAATTGGTAAACCGAAAAGATATTGATCTGCCCAATCCCGTTTATACATGTTACGGTTCAGGAAAGGTGGTGATAAATGTTGAAGTGAACAATTTGGGAAAGGTTGTGAAAAATTCTTACAACAAGACGGCTTCTACAACCGCAAATGAATGTTTGATTGATGCTGCGCTGGAATACTCAGAACAGGCACGTTTTACCACAGATGCTTCAAAAGCGAGGCAATTGGGCACGATAACCTTTAACTTTCCGGGCCAACAATAAAAGAAGTGTTCAGTTGGCAGTTGCAGTTAGCAGTAATTATAGTCTTGCATTTTATTCGATAATTAAAAAAAATTAAAAATTATGTCTTCAGAAAAAGTGCGCTGTGGCTGGTGCGGAACCGACCCACTATATGTAAAATATCATGACGAGGAATGGGGCGTGCCAGTGAAGGACGATAAAACGATGTTTGAATTTCTTCTTTTGGAAACCTTTCAGGCGGGACTGAGCTGGATTACCATTCTTCGGAAGCGTGAAAATTTCAGAAAAGCCTTTGACGATTTCGACTATAAAAAAATAGCCAAATACGACCAAGCAAAAATTGATTCGCTACTTCAAAATGAAGGGATAATTCGCAATAAACTAAAAGTGCATTCAGCGGTTACAAATGCAAAAGCTTATATGGAAATCCAAAAAGAGTTTGGAAGTTTTACTGATTATATTTGGGGTTTTGTAAACCACGAACCCATTAAAAATATTTGGCAGACACACAAAGATGCGCCAGCCACAAGCGCCGAAAGTGATGCCTTGAGTAAAGATTTAAAAAAGCGAGGCTTTAAATTTGTGGGCAGCACGGTTGTTTACGCACATATGCAAGCAACGGGAATGGTGAACGACCATATCGAGGATTGCTTCCGCTTTCACGAGGTGTAATTATTTCAGAAAATATCTTTTTTTGAATTTTTTGAATTGGCTGCAGCAACTGCTTTCAATGCCTGATTGTATTGGTGGGCAAGTTCTGGATCTGTATTTTTTTCTTCAGAAAATAATTTTTGAAACCAAGAAACAGCTTTATCGTATTCACTTTTAAAATAGTAGGCGGTTGCCAATTTTTTGTAAATGAAGGGAGTGCCATAGCCTTCTTCCACAACTTGCTCATATACTCGAACCACATCAATGTCTTTATTTACATCTGTTTTGTGTGTTTTTGTTTGTGAGAAAGAAATGGTGCAAATGCTGACAAATAAAAATAAGGCAAGCAAGTTACGCTTTGTAATCATTGGGGATATTGAGTTTAATACAAGCAGGCTATATGGGAATATAACTGCTCGCGAGGTTTGTTATTCAAAAAAACTGAAAAACACTCAATATATTGCCGCGACAGAATAATTTAACAAAATTACCCGTCAACCTTATATAATTTATTAAAAGACTTCTTTTAAATTTTTACGACAGCCTTTGAATTTTCAGAAGATTTTACCGCTTTGAGTGTTTGCTTATAACGCTGTAAAATTTCAGGGTCATTGGTCTTTTCAGCTTCAAAGAGCTTTTCAAACCACAAAAGCGCTTTTTTGTAATCACTTTTGAAATAATAGGCATTAGCCAATTCCTTATAGATAAATGCCGTGCCGTAGCCTTCTGATACTACTTGTTCATATACACGAACTACATCAATATCTTTATTGACGTCGGTTTTTGTGCTAGATTGTGAAAAGGAAACGGATGTGATTCCTGCAAATAGCAGGAACGCAAGTAGGTTAGACTTGAATTTCATTTGGGGCTAGATTTTAGTTACAAACCGCTGTAGTAAAATGTAGGTTTACAGTGGTTTGTGTAGGTTAATGAAGTAAAAAAACAAAAAAATCCACAATAAATTGTGGATTTTTTGAAAAATTTTAATTTTTAATTAAATCATTTACAGCTTAATAACTTTTTTATGGATCTTTCCGAAATCGCCTTCAAAGGTTATTAAAAGCGTTCCTTGCCAGTTTTGATTGAGATCCAAAGTTATCTTTCCGTTGCCGTTTTCAACATTGGCCTCATATAATTTCTGACCCAAAAGATTGTGAATTTTCACAATAACAGGACCTTGAATGGCATTCATATTAAAAGAAACTTTGCCATTTGTTGGGTTTGGATAGGCTGCTGAAATATGGCTTTGAGCCCATTCATCTGCTGATAACGTTTCCACTTGAATAGTCCAATACCCTTCCGGCGCTACAATGGGACGATTTAATTCCTTTCCGGAAATAGCCTTCGCCCAAATATAATATTCAATATTTACCGGAGAATTTGGAATTGTAAAATCTACTGCCCAATTATCACCGTTTGATGGAGCCATTTCAATTTCGTTATAAGTAGTTGCCCCCTCCTCACGCCAAAAAACCTTTGCCTGCGCTACGCCAGAATTATGTTTAATCATGGCTTCAATAGTAACTGTACTTCCGGCGTTGGCCTCATCAATTGGTTGGTGAACTATCCAAAGTGGATCTGCAACTCCAATAGTATGTGTAATGCAATGGATTGCTCCTAATGAATTTATCAAATTTTCACCTGGATTATCTACGTCAATTCCCACCACATTATAGCCCGGCAACATTTCCTGATATTGTGCTAATGCAGGGGCGTCAACCTCTGGACGGTAGGTGGGCACCATAATAGTTTTATTGACAAAAACGGCGTTGCTATAGGTGTTGTATGGCCCTCCAGTATTTGGATAATTTCCGTTTGTACTAGGTGGGGCGTCAATCCATTCAATTTCATAGGGAGTACCAAAAGGTGATTGAAAATTATCCAAAACATACTGGATATTCGCCTCAATCTGTGGACCATCGGCAACTCCGGGGGGGTATTTACTCACCAGAATGGTTTCTTCATCCAACAATTTCATATGCATATCAATATGATGAATTTGATCGTACGGAAGGGTATTCATTTTCACAAAACGGTTGATACCCATATACTCCTGCATAATGCCATCTATTTGAGCTTCGGTTTTCACGCTTACTCCGTAAGGATTTCCAGCAGCATTTTCGTCCAAAATAAGTTTGGAGGCAAAGGCATTACCCAAGCCATCACTCATATAATTTCCACCCGTGTTTACCAAATCATTTGTTCCAGAATTGGTTGTGTAAAGTGGAATTCCCACTTGTGCGGCGTGTGCCGCTGGCATCACGTCATCGCTTGGGCGCGGACGGTTATAGATCCAATCGGTCAGGGCAAGTTCGCCTACATCATCTGAATAAATTGTGTTTCCGGCATAATCGCGAATCCAGATACTGTTCCACGGCACGTTTAAAAAAGTCACATTCGTGATATCAACACCGTTGGTAGTAAGATAATTGGATACTGAAGCTTGATTTTGGGTTGTAATAATAACTTTACACTCCTGCACACCAGCTTGTACTATTTGCCGAAGAATATTGGGGTAAGAAGGATTCCAAGTAACTAAAAGATACTCCACCTCTTCCCATTCTGCTGCTGCTCGCACGGGACCCGAAGGTGGCGGTGAAAATCTTGGACTTGTAAATTGAAAATCGGAAACAAGACCTTTCTCCGTTTCGGTGAGATTGTGCGGAAGGTTTGGTTTTTCCTGCGAAATGGCCAAAGCAGTTTGTAGTGCCATCAACAATACCAAAAGGTATTTTGTGTATTTATGTTTCATTTGAAAAGTGAATTGTGGATTACGAAGGTATAATTTTAAATTGTTTTTTGAAGGATTAAATATTCGTAAAGAAAACACAAACAACAAACAATTGAATAATTTTCTCAAGTGTCTTTCAATTGTGTACGAAGAACCATTTCTTGTTCTGTTTTAAAAAATTTATAGCTTTTATGCTCATCATCTATGTTAAATTCAATTCTTCCAGTAGCTCTATACCACTTTATATAATAAATCTTTACGTTAGAAATTTTTTTTATTTCAAATTGACCACTATTTTTTTGCAAAAACCTGTTTATAGATACAATATGAAGAATATCATTTTCAATACAGATTTTATCTATATATGAAAATCTGTAATTAAAAAACCCATAAATGTATCCAAGATTTATTCCAAGCAAAGCTCCAATATTTATTGGCATATCGAATAATAGCCAAACTATTCCCAAACATATTGGAAATCCAATAAATGGGAAGTAATTATCGTAGAGTATTTTAAAAGTTTTGCTCACTTTATATTTACCAATATTGTTTTAAAAATAATAATTAGATTTTTACATATTTTAACATTGTTAAAAACTCATCTCTCCCGATCTCCTCCGCTCCAAGACTTTCTAAATGTTCATTATAAATTTGGCAATCAATAAACTTGTAATCCTTGCTTTTTACGTATTCCGCAAGATAGTAGAAAGCCACTTTTGAAGCATCGCTCACCAAACTGAACATGCTTTCGCCACAAAATACTTTTTTCTGCGGAAGATCAATTCCGTACAATCCGCCGACTAGTTTCTCATTTTCCCAAACCTCAACAGAAATAGCATGTCTCGCTTTATGTAAGGCAGCATACGCTTCCTGCATTTCTGGTGTAATCCACGTTCCCGCTTGTCCTTTTCGAGGAACTGTGGCGCAGCTTTTTATTACCTCTTCAAAATTTTGATTAAAAGTAATTTCAAATTTACCGCTACTTAAAGTCTTCCGAAGGCTCTTGGAAACCTTAAATTTTTCTGGAAACAAAACCATCCGCGGGTCTGGGCTCCACCACAAAAAAGGCTGATCATCTTCAAACCATGGGAAAATTCCAGAATTATAGGCCAAAAGCAAACGTTCTACCGAAAGATCGCCGCCAATAGCAAGCAAACCATCTTCAGTTGCATTTTTAGGATTTGGAAACCAAAGCTTATCAGTTAAATATTGCATTATTCAAATTTGCTGAAAATTTCAGCATAAAAAAACCCCGAAAAAAATTTAATTTCTTCGAGGCCAATTTTAATTAAGGGTAAAATTCCTGTCTTTCTTTAAAAGGGAAGATCGTCGTGTTCTTCTTCGTTAAAATCATTTGCAGGCTCAAAGGCTTCTGCGGGTGGCATTGGGGGCATATCGCCACTCGATGGTACTTGCGAAAGGTTTTCAATACGCCACCCTTGAATACTGTTGAAATATTTGGTTTCTCCCTGTGGGTTTACCCATTCGCGACCACGCACGTTGATGCTCACTTTTACATCTTGGCCTACATTATAATTGTTCAGTAAATCTGTTTTGTCCTGCACAAATTCAATCATTATATGCTGCGGATATTGCTCTTCGGTAGTAATTACCATCTCACGTTTCCGAAACCCATTATTGCCATAGGTTTTGGTTTCATCTATCATTTTAATTTTTCCTTGTAGTTCCATTTTATTACTTAAATATTTATTGTTCTTCTTCTATTTTCTGCTTAAAAGCACTTTCCAGGCTTCTTCAATTTTACCTTCGCAAAGAAAGTCTTGGGCTTTTTTGTGTATTTCTAAAACATTACCCTCATCCCGCAGCCATTTCAATTCTTCGGAAGCATTTATAAAGGTATTAATTTCTTCTGGATTTGGGAAATTTTCTACGTTGCCCAGCATCCCCAAATCGTTCCCCGTCAAAACTTTACTATGCCTTATTTCTTCGGGAAGCATATCTACACCTATTCCCAAGGTTGTCAAAGGTTTTGGTACTTCAAAAAGACCTACCTTGGCACGGCTGTACCAATTGCCGCCAAGCCGTGAAACTGTATCAATCTTAAAAGGATCGATATTGCCATCTTCGCCTAAAATTTCTTCTTTTATGTGAAGTTTTACCACTTCACAAATTACCAAATTCCCTGCACCGCCTTCAGTCCCGAGTTTAATTACATCATTTACTTTACATTCCAATTGAACAGGAGCTTCGGCAACGCGCGGCGGTTTTACAATTTCGGAAGCTTGCTCGGTAAAGCCTGCTTTCTTGAATTCGTTAACCCCTTTAGCATATTCCGTAGAGGAAAGCGACATTTGCTGTACCATATCAAAACTTACAATGTTGATAACTACTTCGGGCACTTTCAAAACATTTTCATAGGTATGCTTTGTAGTATTATCGCGCCCGCGCCGTGCTGGAGAAAAAACTAAAATAGGCGGTTTTGCACTAAAAACATTAAAAAAACTAAAAGGGGAAAGGTTTACATTTCCTTCCTTGTCGATAGTACTGGCAAAACATATGGGCCGCGGCGACACCGCGCCTAAAAGATAGCCGTGCAACTTTCCTGTGGATAATTCTTTTGGTTCAATAGAGATCATTGCTTGCAAATGTACCCAAAGATTATAGCTTGTAAAAACTTGATTGTACAATAATATCAACATATTTGCTTTATATTTAAACCTGCTTTTGGAAAGCATCTCTGCAATTAATATTTTTATATGTTTCGCAATAAATCACTCTCCCGCTGGGGTTTTATTTTAGCTTCGCTTATCGTTATCAGTCTTATTTTGTGGAATACGTATGTGTTTTTCACCCAGTTAAAAGCCAATGAACGTGCTAAAATGGAGATATGGGCGGCTGCCTATCAAGAGCTACAACAAAAAAGCACCGCTGATGACCCTACGGTGGGCGAATTGGTTCTCTCAGTAATCCAGAGCAATACTTCCACCCCTATGATCCTTTATACCCTAAAGGAAAAAACGTATACAGAACGCAATATTGATTCTGTAGAAGTTAATACACTGGAGAAGAAACAGGAATTAATAAAGCAATATTCTTCAGAGTATACGCCAATTGAAATACGGAATGATGACGAGATATTGTCCACAATTTACTACGGAAACTCGCCAATTATAAACAAACTGAAATACTATCCCGCATTTTTAATTTTGATAATTTTTCTTTTCATTTTGGCGATTTATCTATTTTACAAAACTTCCAAATCTGCAGAGCAGAACAGGCTATGGGCAGGAATGGCAAAGGAAACGGCGCACCAAATAGGCACTCCGCTTTCATCTTTAGTTGGCTGGACCGAAATTTTAAAAAGTGAAAATGTAAATCCGGAATATGTTGCCGAAATGGAAAAAGACATTTCGCGCTTGGAAACAATTACGGACCGTTTTTCAAAAATAGGCTCTGTGCCAAAATTAGAACGCTGCGATTTGGTTGAAGAAACAAAAGCCACTTTTTATTATTTGCAAAAGCGAAGCTCAAAACTCATCGACTTTCAACTCAACATTCCCGAAGAGCCTATTTATATTGAAATGAACCCGCAGCTTTTCAGTTGGACGATAGAAAATTTGGTGAAGAATGGCATAGATGCGATGAAAGGAAAGGGAAAGATTACCATTTCCATAGAAAAAAATTCAAAATCTGCTTTTATACGAATAAGCGATACCGGCAAAGGACTTACCAAAAGTGAGTTCAGAAGAATTTTTACACCGGGTTACACTACCAAAAAACGTGGATGGGGACTGGGGCTTTCACTTGCAAAACGTATTATTGAAGAATATCACAATGGAAAAATACGCGTTTCCAAAAGCATACCGAACCAAGGAACCACTATGGAAATAGCCTTAAAGACTACTGATTAAAAATGAGTTCTAAAATTAATACACTACATACTGCTCGCCTTAAAAACAATTGTCCAACCTGCTTTGGAACTGACGGGTTGGAATTTACATTTACACAAGCAGAAAAGGAAAGTCCCTTATATAAAAAACCAACTGCTGAAATAGAAAGCAAGCTTTACTGCCATACTTGCAAAAATGATATTTACCCCGTAAACTGGACTGAGGATATTGAGCGTGTTTTTGATTACAACAAAAAAATAGCGGAAACCAATAAACAATATTTAAAGGTGAAACCGCTATTTTATGTTTTGGTAATTGTGGCAATTGTTTTGGTTGCCGCAATAGTTTATTTATTAATTCCTACGGTTTAAGTTTTTCAGAAATTGCCTCTGCTAACATTTCAAACTCTTCCGAAGTCATTTTAACCTTTTTGGTGAATCGCATATCATCCATCTCATTCAATGGAATAAGATGAACGTGCACGTGGGGCACTTCCAAACCTACAACAGCCATTCCCACACGTTTGCAGGGAACGGTTTTTTCCAAAGCACGTGCTACTTTCCTGGAAAATTGCATTAACTGTAAGTACATATGCTCTCCCATATCAAAAATTTTATCGATTTCTTCCTTTGGCACGCAGAGGGTATGACCTTTAGCATTTGGATTTATATCCAAAAAAGCAATAAAATTGTCATCTTCAGCAACTTTGTAACAAGGAATTTCACCTTCAATTATTTGTGTAAATATTGACGCCATACTAATCCCTTGAAATTTCCAATATCTCGAATTTAAGCACGCCATTGGGCACTTGTATTTCGGCTACCTCACCTTTTTGTTTCCCAAGCAATCCTTTTCCTATAGGGGAATCTACAGAAATTTTTCCTGCTTTAAGGTCAGCTTCACTTTGTGCCACTAGCTTATAGCTCATTTCCATTCCATTGTTTTGATTTTTAATCTTTACTTTGGAATGTACCAAAACCTTGCTCAAATCCAATTGTGATTCATCTATCAAACGTGCATTGGCAAGCACTTCTTCTAGTTTTGCAATACGCATTTCGAGCATTCCTTGTGCTTCTTTTGCGGCGTCATATTCGGCATTTTCGCTCAAGTCGCCTTTATCGCGGGCCTCGGCAATGGCATTGGACGCTTTAGGGCGCTCCACATCACGCAGATAATCTACTTCATCCCTCAATTTTTTTAATCCTTCAGCAGTGTAATAAGATACTTTACTCATAACTTCATCGTTTGTGTATTACAAACCCTTTTTAAATTCTTAAAATTCTATATAATAAGATTCCCGCCAGCGCGGGAATAGAAAAATCCCATACGATGACGGGATTGTGTTTAACAAATATACTAAAAATTTAGTTGTTGTGTAATTTGTTGTAATTTCGGCCTTAAAATTTATCTGTTTTCATGAAAAATATAATATTTCTTCTTTTATTAGTTTTCACAATCGTTTCTTGTTCAAAAAATGACGATCAGAAAGAGCGCAATCCTTATCTTACCGATCCGGTTGTAAGCTTGAACCTGAATCTGAACCTTCCCGAATACAACGGCCTAAAATTTCCGGGCAATTACGTTATAACTTCCCAAGGCATAAAAGGTATTGTAGTTTATTGTGTAAGCGACACACAATATTTTGCGTATGACCTTACAGACCCAAACCATGTGCCCAGCAGCTGTTCAAGAATGGAGGTTGATGGCACAATAGCGACCTGTCTTTGTTCCACTGATGAAAACGAATATAATATCGTAAATTTTGGAAGGCACACCACAGAGCCCGATACCAAATACCCTATGCAATCCTATAATGCCGTACGAAATGGCAATACTATTAACATTAGCAATTAATTTAATAGTTATCTTTTAAAATTTTACAGTAGCCCCTACCAAAAAGTTAATTGTTGCCTGAGGATAATAGCCCGCACCTTCAATTGTTGTAATTGTTCCCGGATTGCTGAAATCGTCATCATAAGTATAAAAATAGCCGTTGGAAATATATTTTACATTAAATATATTGTTCACCAAGGCCGAAAAAACAACTTCTTTTACCCACGGAAGTGTGTCCAAGGTGTAAACGATATTTAGATCATTGATGAAATAGCTATCCAATTTTGAAACCTCGCTGTCAATGTTACCCATATATTGCTCGCCCACAAACTTTGAAAGAAAGCCTAATTGCAATTTCTTAATGGGTGAATATTCCAGCATATTTCCTGCAACTACAGCAGGCGAAAACGAAATATTGGTGTTGCCTAAATTCACTAATTCGCCATCGCGAGAGGTTACAAAATCTATATTTTTATTTGTGCTCAAAGCTAAGTTTGGGAGGGTTCTCAAATTCTTCATAAGTTGTATTTCTGCATCTACCTCTAGCCCTAATCGGTAACTTTTTCCGCTATTTGTGCGCAGTGGTGCACCGACATCATTCAGCTCGCCGGAAAGCACCAATTGGTCTTTATAGTTCATATAGTAAAGATTGGTGTTAACCTTTGTTTTTTCCGTAGCAAAACGCCATCCTAATTCAAAATCGTCTAGCTTTTCTGGTGTGATGATTCCCTGTTCGTAATCGTTTCGCGAAGGTTCTCGGTGCGCTTTTCCGTAAGAGAAATAGAGCTGGTTCGAAGGATTCAATTTATACGTCAATCCCGCTTTGGGGTTGAAAAATGAATAGTTTTCATTAACGTTCAAAGCCACCAAATCTGATGTAAGCCCTGAGGTTTTATAATTCAAAAACCTCCCCTGCAAATCACCGAAAACACTCCATTTTTTATTGATTCTATAAGTTGCTTTGGAAAAAATGGTAAATTCACTTTTCTCGCCATTTCCTTCATAATAGCGATCACGAATTTCAGAATTACTAGCGTAGCGCGCCCAGATTACTTCCCCGTAATGGTCCCCAGTATAGAAACTGTAGAATGCGCCGGCCGTAAAATCTATTGTATTGTTTTTATAATTTACGTTTGCATTTGCCGCATAAAAATCATTATCGAGCCAACGACGACGGATTAAATCTGTAGTGTTGATTGTATCTCCGCCAATTTCAATCGGTTCAAACCCATAGGTTTCAAAGCCTTCATCTTCTTTATATTGCTCAAAGTAACCCTTCCCTTTTGTATTATTTAAGGAAACATTGATGCTCCAATTATTGTTGAAACGCTGGTTCCAAAGCAGTTGATAATGATCCTGTGCATAATTATCTACTTCGTTATCATAAAACTGAATATTACCATCTTCATCAGTATACATTCCTACAGTATTGTAAGTTCTATCATTTTCAAGTTTTTCTGGATCTTCCAAACCGTTCCAGGATTGGTAGGTTTCTTCCCTTCCGCCAAAAACCAAAGCTTTAATTAAGGTATTTCTATTTACAAAAGCCCCCTGTAGAAAATACGATTTCAAGTCGGAACTGGCTCGGTCAATATAACCATCCGATTGAATGGTTGACAACCTTCCCGCTACTTCAAAATGCTCGGAAAGCAAGCCAGTGCTGAACTTGATATTATGTTTATGTGTGTTATAACTGCCAAAGGAATTTGCAATTTCGCCATAGGCTTCGTTTGAAACGGCATCGCTCAATAGATTTAAACTCGCGCCAAAAGCACCCGAACCGTTGGTTGAAGTCCCCACGCCCCGCTGCAATTGCAGACTTTGCACAGAAGAAGTAAAATCGGGCAAATTCACCCAAAACGTGCCTTGACTTTCAGAATCGTTATACGGAATTCCATTCAAGGTAACATTTACGCGTGAAGCATCGCTTCCACGAACCCGAATGTAGGTATAGCCCACACCCGCTCCCGCATCGCTGGTGGTAACTACCGACGGAAGATAATTGAGCATATATGGAATATCCTGACCAAGATTTCTTTTTTCAAGCTCTTCTTTATCAAGGTTTGAATGGGTAATTGGCGAATCGGCTTCCACACGGACCGCTTGCACTAAAACTTCGTCCAGAGCTTCAATCTTTGTGGAATCTTGTAGTTTTTTCTGTTCTGTTTCCTGTGCAGAAACAGTAAAAAACAAGGAAGTAAATAGTGCGGTAATCAATAACTTTTTCATTCGTAATAATTTTAAATTTTACGAATAAAAGGGGCGTTATTCTTTGTTAATTAATGATTTGCATAAAAAAACCCTGAAAACAATGCGTCGTGCATTATTACAGGGGGTTCCTATTTTTATCCCTTGGCGGCATTACCCGCCCAGGTTCTTTGGGTATAATCTCAGCCTTTTGAAGTTGGAATTTTGAGCGACGAGCGACGAAATAGTTTCGTAACTCGTATCTCCAATTTCGTACTTTTAAAAGCACCCCTTTGAGATGTTCGGCAAAAGTACATTTCTTTTTTCAATATCTCCCACTACTTCCGAATCGATTTCGTTTTCAAATTTATCATATCCTTAATACTTACCCGTTTCATTACTCTTTACATTTGAGCGATGGCCACTTCAAAAAATAAATTCACTTTTAAAATCATTCTCAGCTATCTGGTTTTGGGAACATTAGCTGTGCTTGTGGGAGTGTTTTTGTATTCAGAGTTTAAAAACTATACTGCTGAAACTACTGAAAATACAGGCGAAAAGAAATTCATTGAAACCGGAACACTCATCAATCTGGTTTACGAAACTGACGGGTTTTCAAGGCTTGCACTTTTAACTGAAAGCGATGACGATTTTGAAAAATATATGTCTAAAACCGATTCTCTTTTCAAAAAAATTGAAGAGATAAAATCACTTACGACTAATGATTTTCAAGTAAAGCAATTGGATAGTGTAAAATCCCTGCTCGCAGAAAAAAACAGAAATATTGAGCAGCTCCGTATTTTACGATTAACAAACAAAAAAGACACTTCGCTGGACGATATTATGCGCGAAGTGCGTAAACTAGAAGCTTCTGTTGGCCTGAACTCAGTAGAGTCATTAATCAGAAATCCCTCGAAATTAAACTCACGAGAACGCAGAATATGGCAAAACTATGCCGATTACCTCAACAGTGACGCCACGCGCGATACTTCTACCGTAAAATCGAAAACAGTAGATTCTATGCTGGTTGCAGCGCGGTATATTGTTGCCGAGGCGAAAAAGGAAAATTCGAGAATTCGAGAATCTTTGACGCAAAAGGAGAACGAGTTGATCCGTAACGACCTCAACATTTCCGAACGTTTGCGCGAAATAATTGCCAGTTTTGACCGTGAAATTGCAAAAAACAATAACCTAGAAAAGCAACAGCGTTCCGAATCTATGGAGAGAACCAAACAGATTTTGAAATTTGCAGGAATTTTGGGCGGCGTAGTGATTTTACTTTTTTCCTATTTTATTCTTTCAGATTTTTTTAGGGCAGAACGTTTTAAAAAGAATTTGGAGGAATCCAAAAATTATGCAGAATCATTGCTAAAAAGCCGCGAGCAGCTCATTTCCACAGTAAGCCACGATCTAAAAACTCCTTTGAACACAATCAGCGGTTATTCTGAATTATTTGAAAATTCAAACCTTTCGGAAAAGCAGAAATACTATTTGGGGCAAATCACTTCAAGCTCACATTTTATTTCACATTTGGTAGATGATTTACTAGACTTCTCCAAACTGGAAGCAGGAAAATTGCCTATTGAAAGCGTTCCATTTTCTTTGGAAAATATCATCGTTGAGGCTGGAAATGCTGTGAAACAACAATTTCCGCAAAAAGCTGTTGGTTTAAAGCTTTCCATTTCAGAGAAAATAAAAAGTAAAATTTTTGAGAGTGACCCGTTACGGATTCGTCAGATTGTGAATAATCTCGTGGGCAATGCCTTTAAGTTTACTGAAAAGGGAAGGGTTGAAATTAAGGTTGAGAAAATTCAGGAAGTTGGTAAAATTTCAACGGTTCAAATTTCAGTAATAGATACGGGGATTGGAATTTCCAAAGAAAAACAGCAACTTATTTTCAATGAATTCACACAGGCCGAAACTGAGATTGCACACAAATTTGGCGGTAGCGGTTTGGGGCTCGCCATTTCAAAAAAACTTACCGAACTTTTAGGAGGAAACCTAAAAGTGGAAAGTGTGTTGGGTAAAGGAAGTTCTTTTATACTTATACTCCCGCTGAAAAATTCAGAACGGATTTTGACCAAAACTATTCCAAAAAACACAATTTCTTTTAAAGGATTGAACGCAGTAATTATTGATGATGATGACGCTATGCGCTCGCTTTTACAGGAAATTTTTGAGCAGATGGATATTGCTTCGGAAGCATTCAACAGTTTTGAAAATTTTCACACTAATTTCAATTTTGACTTTGTTTTAACCGACATTCAAATGCCAGAAACGGATGGTTTTTCTGTTTTGGTAAAATTAAAAAATGGCGAAATAAATTCTTATAAAAACCAGCCAGTTATTGCAATGACAGGAAGTAGGGAGCACAACCGTGATTTTTACCTTAATAAAGGGTTTTCTGAAATGCTTCCAAAACCTTTTTCAAAACAGGAACTGGTTACGGCTTTGGAACATATTTTTCCATATAGAAATAATTTTTCGAAAGAAAATATTGCAGATGAAATTTTTCACCAAGATGCCAAAGACACTGGAAAATTCGATCTTTCGCTTTTAAAATCTTTTCTAAATACGCCCGAAGCTTTGGAAGAGGTGCTTGAGGTTTTTAATTCACAAACCGAGAAGGACTTGCAGCAAATAAGTATTTCAATTATTGAAAATGATACAAAAACAATTTCTGAAATTGCCCACAGAATGCTCACGATGTTCCGCCAGTTAAAAGCAAAAGAAGTAACCCCTATTCTAGAAAAAATGGAGGATTATAATACCAAAAGGATTGAAGCTGTGGAAATGAAAATAGAATTTGAAAAGCTTGAACTGAACATTCGAGATTTGCAAAAAGCGCTTAAAAACAGGTAGTTTTAAAGCTCAATTTGATAATGTTCCAACTTGTTATAAAGTGTTTTTCGGGTAATGTTTAAAAGTTTGGCCGCTTTAGTTTTGTTGTAATCGGCTTCTTTTAAGGCGTTTAAAATTAGCTGCTTTTCATTACTTTCTTTTGAAAAATCAACTGTTTCCTTTTTGGGTTTTTCAGAAAATAAAACTTCGCGCGGAATAACATCCAAAGGAACCAAGTTTGAGTTTGTCAATAATACAGAACGTTTGATTACATTTTTCAGTTCACGCAAATTGCCAGGCCAAGCGTAATTTTTAAAGGCCTCCTCCACTTCTTTTGAAAGCCCAATCACTTCCTTTCCCAAAGCATTATTTGCTTCATTTAAAAAATACTCGATAAAAAGAAAGAGGTCTTCCTTTCGTTCGTGAAGGGATGGAATATGTATTGAAAATTCATTCAATCGATGGTACAAATCTTCCCGAAACTTTCCTTCGGAAACTGCTTTCAGTAAATCCTCGTTGGTTGCCGAAAGTATGCGGACATCTACATTAATCTCTGTATTACTGCCAACAGGTTTTATGCGTCGCTCCTGCAAAGCACGTAGCAATTGGATTTGGTTTTCGTAGGAAAGATTTCCAACTTCATCCAAAAATAAAGTACCACCGTCTGCCGCTTCAAAGTGGCCTTTTTTGTCATTTACAGCGCCTGTAAAGCTTCCTTTTACGTGTCCAAAAAATTCACTGGCAGCAATCTCTTTCGGAATTGCGCCGCAATCAACAGCTATAAAATTTTTATCTTTTCGGTTGCTATAATTGTGGATTGCCTTTGCCGCAACTTCCTTCCCGGTTCCACTTTCACCTTGAATAAGCACGCACATATCCGTCGGACCGACGAGCTTTAAATATTCGTTGAATTTTTTTGAGGATTCGCTGATTCCACTAACGAAATTGGGCTTTTCAGAATACGTTTTTAGTGATTCTTTTAGTTTTCCTTCGGTAGCGGTTGAGACTGAATTTTCTGAAGAAATAACATCGGAAGGCTCTTTGTTTTTAAAGTCATCTTCAATAATCATCAACAATTCCTCGGGACGGAATGGTTTCGAAATATAATCCAAAGCACCTTTTTTTATGGCCTTTACCGCAGTATCAACCTCAGCATAGCCCGTCATTAAAATTACTTTGGTATTTGGCGAATTTTTTTGGGAAAATTCAAGCAAATCCAAACCGGAATCGTCGGGAAGTTTTAAATCTGTAATCAACAAATCGAACTTGCTTTCACTAATTCTTTTTCGAGCATTTTCCCCAGTTAAGGAAATTGTTACTTCAAATCCATTTCGCTCCAAAAGAGAAGTGAGCATTTTTCCAAAAGCCACATCGTCTTCAACTATATGTATTTGCTGCGCCATTACGTTTTCTGAGAACGTAAAAATAGTGAGTATATGGCTGGGCAAACTTTAAATTTATCATAAAAAAAGGCGCCCATTTTATGGACGCCTTTCCCAGAAGTATTGAATCTAAAAATACCTGCAGCTTACTGCTTCTTCATATCGTTTTTAATCCACTCGCCTTTTGCGTTAGCATAAACCGTTGCTTTTTTTGCATCGGCAGTGGCAAGTTCGATTTTATAATCTCCCTGTGCATTCACATAAGCTTTAGAAATAGTGGCACCGCTAAAATCCTTAGCTACGGCATCTTGAACGGTTTTGGGTACTTCAGAAGCTTTTACTTCTTTATAATCTTGAGCAACATCAGTAGCTGCAATTTCAGCTTCCGCAACATCAGTTGCAACGGCAGCATCAGCATCTTGTGCAGCTTCTATTCTGCTTTCTACTTGTGCTTCAACAGCAGTTTGTTTTTGCTCATTCATGGCAGTTGGTTCTTTATCTTGTGCGGTTGCTGCGGTTAAACCTCCTAATACGATTGCTGTACTTAAAATTAACTTTTTCATTGTTTGTGTTTTTAAAAATTATTTATTCGTTTCTAAGTTTGTTTGTTGTCTTGTATATAGAAAAAGTAGTGCCATAGAAAAAAGGGCAATGAAAAATTCATCAAATCACTGAAAAACAGTTATTTAAAATATTTTGGATTGTATTAAATTTACTGAAAAGCGTGTAAAGGAAAGAACAGTTGTATAAAAATTACACGATTTTTGTGTAAACACTAGTCAATTTTTGGCGGTTTACGGTTGGATTTTTTTAAAGCGTTCTCCTTTTTGGACTTCAAACGTCTTTCAATAGCGCCTTTGGAAGGCTTTGTTTTTTTACGTGGTTTTGCAACTTTAAGGTTGTGCTGAAGCAAATCCACAAGTCTTTCAATTACAATACCCTTGTTGCGATGCTGGCTTCTGGTCTCACCACATTGCAACATAATAATTCCTTCGGAAGAAATTTTAGAGGAAAGTTTATTGCGAAGCCGTTCCTTTTCAGTTTCCGAAAGCGCTTCCGAAATTTCCAAATTAAAGGACACTTCAACCTTGGAAGCTGTTTTGTTCACGTGCTGTCCGCCCGGCCCGCTGCTACGGATGGCCTTAAAGGAAAGTTCAGAAATTAATTTCTCCGTGTTCATTGCAGTTGGTGTACTGGGTTTAAAAGATCATTTACCGTTTTTACTGGATTAAAGGTAATGAGCGGTACTTCCACAAAAATTGTGTTCCATTTTGCCATCGCGCCATTCCAAAGGCCGGGAAGTTCCAATGCCTTAATTGGTTTTCCGTGATAGGATTTATTCGAAATAAAGCCGGCATCAGGATCTGAGAATTGCAAAAGATCATACTTTTCACCTTTATAATTGCGCACCCCGCAAACCAAATCTACAGGATTGAAATGGGTGGCCTTGTCAACCAGTTCTTTTTGTTTCGGATTATTTGTATCAATCTGGCTCATTTCCACAATTTGATAGGAAAGGTTTCCGTTTTTGTCTTTTATAAGAAAAGGTCCACCGCCCGGAGCACCTGTATTTTCAACCACACCGCAAATGCGGATTGGCCGTTCCAGAATTTTTAAAATTTCTTCTTTATTTATAGAGGTATCTTTTATTAAAAGTTGTTCGGCGATAAATGTAGCGGCTTCCATTAAAATTTCTTGTGAAACATTTATTGAATGAAGTTTTTCCACGAAACCGAAGATTTTCTTTTGAAGCGAAAGCAATTTACCGGCAAGTACTTTTTTCTGAAAGGCGATTTTTTCGGCATAATTCTGTGAAACAACATTGTCGATATTTTTGATGAACACAATATCTGCATCAACATCATTCAAATTTTCCAACAAAGCGCCATGACCCGACGGCCGGAAAACCAAGTTACCGTTTTCATCCAAAAAGGCTTTATTTTCAAGCGTTGCCGCAACGGTGTCTGTTTCTTTTTTCTGAAATGAATACGAAATTTTAAATTTTACACCCGTTTTCTTTTCTACAATCTCTTGAATTTCTTCGTATCTTTTTTTGAACTTTTCCTCGTGCTCCGCGGAAACCGTAAAATGTAAATTGGCAATGCCGTTCGAGCTTGCATAAAAAGCTGCTTCGTACAATTGCTCACCAAAGGCAGTAACGTAATTTTCGCTGTATTTGTGAAATGGCACAAGTCCTTTTGGCGTATTGCTGAAATTAAGGCCTGTTTCTTCCAGCATTTCCTTTACAAAGAAGTAGTATCGTTTTCCTTTTTCTAGATTTTCAAAATTAGAGTATTTCGCTTCTAACTTTTCTTTCACTAAATAAGAAAATGCAAAATTGTCGATTGAATCAAAAAAGATTTTCAAGTTTCTGTTTTCTTCCTGTTGAAGAAACACATCGATGTCTACGTTTTTATAATCATAATGATCCAAAAACTGATGCAGAAACTTGAACATACGTGTTGCCGCTCCGGAAGCAGGAACGAATTTTAGCAAATCTAGTTTGTCTTTTTTTGCTTCTAAAAGCTTCGCAAAATCTTGTTGTTCTGTTTTTGAAAACACTGCTATCCCATTATCTACCGAAGCTGGTTCTACCACATTTGCGAATGGGATTCCTTCTTTAAAAATTTGCAACTGCCTCAATACTTTGGCCTCAGATAGTCCGTGATTGTGTATTTGTTGTAGGTTTTTTTCAGTAAACATGTTATTTTTTCTTCAGCAATTCGTCAATAATTTTGACGGCGTTTTCAAATCTTTCCTTTTCATTTCCCTTTAAAATTTTATAGGGAAAATGGTGCTTTTGCAATTCGGCCTCGAAAATACGAAACATTTCCTCGCGATTGTTTGGTCTGTCGCGAAGATCGTCCGCTTCCCAAGGGGTGTCAACATAAGTTAAAAGGTAGATGCTATACTTATTTTTGGTTGCTTCTTTTTTTATTTCCGAAGGGCAGAATCCATCATAATAATATTCGGAATAAACCTTTAATTCTAGCAAATTCGTATCACAAATCAACAGATTTTCAACCTTTTGCGCAGCTTCGTTTTCAAGTTGCAATTGACCTTTTGCAATGGGAATTAAATCTTCTTTTTCGACCAATTTCTTTTCAGAATCCCACTTTTTCTGAAGGTATTCCCGCATAAATTCCGGCACCCATAATGTTTTATAATGTTCTGCTAATTGTTTTGCGAGTGTTGTTTTTCCGGTTGATTCCGGGCCGTACAATACTACTTTTATCAATTCAGCAGACTGGTTTCGGGTATGTTTAGGTTTCTTTTCCAAGCGCGGTATCCGTATATGGCAATAATAGTAAATAAAAGGTATTGAAACGAAGTAAACACAAGCCCTTTATACAAATACAGCGGCACGGAAATAATATCGCCAATGATCCAATAGATCCAGTTTTCAAGCTTCTTTTTCGCCATAAGCCACATTCCCACAAAGAAAATGGCGGTAGTAACTGTATCTACGTAAGCCGTCCAATTGTTCCATTTATCGAAATATTCATAAACTGCAAAAACGAAAATGAGTGTAGCGATAAAAATATAGACAGACTGTTTGTTTTCCGTTTTTGTGGCTCTGGTTATAGGCGTATAATGGGTTTCGTCCACTTTACGGGTCCAAATATACCAGCCGTAAATGCTCATTGCAAAGTAATAGGCGTTTATCATCATATCGCCCAAAAGCCCGTAAACGGCAAGAATATACACAAAAATAGCTGTACTTATAATTCCTGTGGGATACACCAAAATATTATCCTGCTTGCTAAACCAAACGCTCAAAAACCCAAAGAAAACACCAATGAGTTCCAACACTATTAAATATGTGGGAACTTCAGCATATTGGGCAAAAAACCAATCAAAAATGGGGCTCATAGTCGCTGCGGTCCGATTTTACTATTTTTATGTAGAGCAACCCGCGCTCCACGGCTTCCAAAGCAACTTTCATTTCCTTTTGAAGAAGGTTCATTACATCTTCATAATCGCCGTAAACCTGTGTGCTCAATGGATTTTCCAATATAGTAAGTCCAGAATTTCGCAGACTTTTTATGAAATTGATGATGGCGGGTTCGTAATCGTCCTGTAAAGGTGTGAGGGTGAGTTCTACTGAAACTTTCATTTTTGAAATTTTTGTTTCAAAGTTACAATTATAAAAGTATTCAGTTTGCAGTGGCAGTTTTCAGTTTTGGAATTTGGCTTTTAAGATTTAGAATATAAATTCCCCCTTTGGGGGTTAGGGGGCTTCGTACACCGTTCCCATTACCACCATATCTGCTCCGGCATTGTAAGCAACATTTTTTTGTGTATCTGTTTTTATTCCGCCGCCAACAATTAAAGGAATGTTGATTGCTTTTTTTACTTCGGAAATGATTTCGGGTTTGACGGGAAACTTTGCCCCACTACCCGCTTCCAAATAAATAAGTTTTGCACCCATAAATTGACCGGCAAGCGCTGTATGTACAATCGTTTCAATATTTTTCTGCGGAAGAGGTTCCGTATTTGTCACTTTGGAAACTGCGGAATAATTTCCGCCATCAATCAAAATGTAACCTGTGGAAATAATTTCCAAAGTTGAATTTTTCAATTTTGAAATAGATTTTATTTGCTGTCCAACTAAATATTCAGCATTTCTTCCAGAAAGCAAAGTTAAAAACAAAAGCACGTCGGCAAAGGGCGTAATGTGTGAATGGTCACCAGGAAATAGAAAAATCGGAAGGTTTGTATGGTTTTTTAAAGCTTTTACAGTGGCTTCGGTTTCACCATCGGCAACGGTACTTCCGCCCACAAAAAGATGGGTCGTTTCCTTCGGAATTTTTTTTAGAAATGGTTTCGTTTCAGAAATATTGAATTTATCGGGGTCAATTAAAATGGCAAGTTGCTTTTCCTTTTCGGCAACCGATTTTAGAAGATTTTTATAAAAATTTTCTTCCATTTACTATTTTTCAGAAATAAGTGCATAGGCACAGGTAAATTCTTCAAATTCCAAAAAATCCACATTGTATTTTTGCTGTTTGCCCTCATAAGTTACGGTCGCAGTAGTTTTGTTTTCATCGAGCATAAAATCTTCCACATAAATATGCTCCAAAAAGCTTACCCCTTTTTCGGCAAAACTTTTATATAAAGATTCTTTGGCGCACCAAACTATAGTTAGCTTTCGCATTAAAGCATCTTCATTTGCAAAAATCTTGTACGCTTTTAAAGGGGTGAATTTATGTGCGATTCGCAATATTTTGTGTCGCTGCATTTCAATATCAATTCCCACTTCTATATTACTAATTATTATTGCAGCGAAATTGAAGGAATGTGTAATGGAAATGTGCTTATCGTCTCTTAAATGCGGTTTTCCGTGTTCATCGTAATACAAATCGTGATCGGTATATCCTTCCAAAGCCATCAAATGCCGAATACTCATAAAACCGCGACGGTGCAAGTCGCTCTTCATATTATTTACCCGATTGGCACAATTATCAGTAAGTTGAATACCTTCGGAAAGTGCTTCAAAAGACTCTTCAATCTTCCAAATGAAGACTTTAGTATTGGTGTTTACTGTTATAGTTTTGTAAAGTGGCATAAACTTTTAAAGGATATTGTGTACTTTTGCAGACTGAAAAACAGAAATTATTTTTAACAAATGCCCGCTTTTTAGGGTATAAATATAACAAATATGTCAACGAAAACTGTGCCTTATACGGCGTTTAAAGTAAAAGATATTTCCCTGGCAGACTGGGGAAGAAAAGAAATTGAGCTTGCCGAAGCAGAAATGCCAGGGCTTATGAGTTTACGTGAAGAGTACGGAAACGAGCAACCTTTGAAAGGGGCGCGTATTGCCGGTTGTCTCCATATGACCATCCAAACTGCAGTACTCATTGAAACTTTGAAAGCCTTGGGCGCTGAAGTTACTTGGAGCTCTTGCAACATTTTCTCTACACAGGACCACGCTGCCGCTGCAATTGCCGACGCTGGAATTCCAGTATATGCTTGGAAAGGAATGACCGAAGAGGAATTTGATTGGTGTATCGAGCAAACGCTTTTCTTTGGCGAGGATCGCAAACCGTTGAATATGATTCTGGATGATGGCGGCGATTTAACAAATATGGTTTTGGACAAATATCCAGAACTTGCCGCTGGCGTAAAAGGTATTTCTGAAGAAACCACCACAGGTGTTCACCGCCTTTACGAGCGAATGAAAAAAGGCACATTGCCAATGCCGGCAATCAATATTAATGATAGCGTTACCAAAAGTAAATTCGACAATAAATATGGTTGCCGTGAAAGCGCCGTGGATGCAATCCGCCGTGCTACTGATATTATGATGGCAGGAAAACGTGTGGTAGTTTGTGGTTATGGCGATGTTGGTAAAGGAACTGCCGCTTCTTTTAAAGGGGCTGGAAGTATCGTTACAGTTACCGAAATTGACCCAATTTGTGCGTTACAAGCTGCAATGGACGGATTTGAAGTGAAGAAGTTGGAAACGGTTGTAGGCAATGC
>TARA_R110002012_G_scaffold321738_1_pt1 | contig 39053 bp, 25 predicted proteins | sample TARA_R110002012 | Tara Oceans TARA_R110002012 (sample SAMEA4396515) | marine metagenome | biome: Westerlies Biome; feature: [DCM] deep chlorophyll maximum layer (ENVO:01000326); material: water (ENVO:00002006), including particulate matter (ENVO:01000060) such as... | depth 40 m
ATCGTGTTATCCGTGTCGATCGGCCAGTAATACTGGTCTGCGTGCCAAGGAGTAATTCCTCCACCCGCCTCTTTGAATAAGGCCTGATCATGGTATATCCGAACTTGCTCGCAGCCCATTAGATCCGCGGCGATTTGAGCTAGTCGTTTGCTGAGCACCAGCTTTTTGACTTCCTCAGATTCTGTCCAAAGATTGAAAATCTGCAAGAATGCCTTGCTATAGGTATCCCGCTCCTCCATAGGTTTATCCTGGGTGTTTTTCCGCTGAACTTCTGCTGAAATCACTTCATTGAAATGAGCGACTTCTTCTGGACTAAGCACCTGCTTTAGTTTGATGAAGTTATTTTCCTGGTAAAAAGCTTTGGCCTCAGGAGAGATTGGATAGGGTTGATTGAGGTTATTCATGGGTTTGGGTTATTTGCTTTTAAATTAGGAAGCTCAAATGGGTAATAAAATAGATTTTAATAAAAAGTGGTTGTAACCGCAGAGGCGCCAAGGTCGCAGAGTTTTTAACGCAGAGAATTTTTCTTTAAAAAGGAATTCAAGCCTTTGCATTTTCCTTCGCGATCTCCGCGTCTTTGCGGTAAAACAAAAAGAAAATCACTTTGCAAAGGAGTACCAAACAATACAATATTTCGCTCCTTCAGAGCTAATGCATTCAAACTCATTTTTAAACCCAGCCCTAGTCGGACTGGGCTTTGATATCTAGGGCATTCAGCCCTATTTCATGCCAAACTGCACTCTCTGCATTTTCTTTCGAGATCTCTGCGACTTTGCGGTTAAAAAAACCAGAAAATCACTTTGCAGAGACTTACTCAAAAGTCAAATTGTTTTTGCTGCAGCTCGATGAAGTTATTCTCTTGGTAAAAAGCTTCGACCCCACGAGAGATTGGATAAAATAATTTCTACCGCAAAGGCGCCAAGGTCGCAGAGTTTTTGGCGCAGAGAATTTTTCTTTAAAAAGGAATTTAAACCTTTGCGTTTTCCTTCGCGATCTCCGCGGCTTTGCGGTAAAAAAATCAGAAAATCACTTTGCAGAGACTTACTCAAACATGCATTATTTCGCTCCTTCAGAGCTAGTGTATTCAAATTTATTTTTAAACCCAGCCCTAGTCGGACTGGGCTTTGATATCGAGGGCCTTCAGCCCTTTTTGCTTCATTAAAACAAAATATCAACTGTGCCCACTGGGTTAAATTTTCGGTCTTCGCGGGAAAAGATAAAAAAAGCCCCAGCGAACTAATCCGCTGAGGCCTCTATCATTGTACAATTTATTTTCTTTTTCGTAAAAAGCGTTCATATAAAACACCAAAAGCGACTTCTAGACAGTTAAACAATAGCATTTAGGCCGCTTCGGTCACCCGTCTCCGGTCTTCTGACCGGATGAGCAAAGAAAACAAGGCCACTTGCATAATTGCCGACTATCATACAATGATTACTTCTTCTTTCTCTCCTCAAAAATCTTATCAATCAACGTAGTGTCCTTGGCTCCAAAGAATCCTTGGCGTTCTGCCAAATCATCCAGATACATATCGATGTATTCCTGACTTAGCTCTGAACTGTCACCGTACTTTTCACGCAAGCCATCTAGCTGTTTGTGCAGGTCTGCCCGGATCTCCGCATAAGCTGGATCATCATAGACATTGGTCAACTCCATAGGATCTTTCTTTCTATCGATCAATTCCCACTCATCATTGTCAAAGTAATAGTGTACCAATTTATAGTCCTTGGTAATGATCGCATAGTGACGCTTCACCATATGCACCGATGGATATTCGTAATAGTGATAGTAAACCGCATCTCGGGTCCACTTATCAGTTTCCCCAGTAAGCAAAGGCAACAAACTCTCTCCCTGCATATCTGAAGGAGCTTCTATTCCAGCAGCTGCTAGGAATGTCTGTGCAAAATCAAGGTTCTGAACCATCTCATCTGATTTGGTTCCCGCCTTGACTTTAATTGGCCAAGCCATCAATAGTGGTGTCTTGAAAGACTCATTGTACACAAAACGCTTGTCAAACCATCCGTGCTCGCCTAGGTAAAACCCTTGGTCAGAAGTATAGACGATGATCGTATTTTCCATCAAATTATTTGCTTCCAAATAATCCAATACCCTGCCTACGTTTTCATCCACAGCTTTGATCGTGCCTAGGTAATCCTGCATGTAGCGCTGATATCTCCACTTCATTTTATCCTCCTCTGTCATGGTTGGGTAGGCTTTTTTGAAGTCTTCGTTTACTTTCATATAAGCCTTATCCCAGTTGGCTCGCTGGGACTCATTTAATCTTCCAACTTCCCTTGCGAAAGCTCCCTTGTCCCAAGAAGAAGTCTCTTCTATCCCCAATTCATCCATCACTTCAGGATAAATTTTTGAATCCCCAGACCAGTGCATATCGGTAAGCAGATTCATTTCTGCTTCGTGGGCAGCTCTTCCTCTTCCGGAATAATCATCAAAAAGCGTGGCAGGCTCCGGGAAAGTTCTGTTAGTAAATTCCTCAAGGTGTCTCTCCGCAGGAAGCCATTCCCGGTGTGGGGCTTTGTGAAGATACATCAGCATAAAAGGTTGATCAGCCTTGCGCTCATTTTTCAGCCAATCCAACGTCATATCCGTGATAATGTCGGTTACATACCCTTCCACATTAATAGTACCTTCATTTTTGGTGATAAAATCCGGATTGTAATACACTCCTTGATCAGGCAAAATCTTAAACTGGTCAAAGCCTTTGGGGCTGTTGCCAAAGTGTAGCTTTCCAAACATGGCTGTCTGATATCCTGCATCATGAAGGATCTGCGGGAAAGTCACATTCGTTGTATCAAAGGGAAAATGGTTATCCACTTTTTTATTAATGTGCGAATGCTTACCAGTCAAAATCGTAGCTCTAGAAGGTGCACAGATAGAGTTGGTCACAGATGCATTGGTGAAAAGCATACCCATCTTCGCTATTCGATCGATGTTGGGAGTTTCGATCAAGGTATTGTCGTAAGCGGAAATTGCCTGGTAGGCATGATCATCCGACATGATAAAGATGATGTTGGGCCTCTCCGCAGTTTTTTCAGCCTCTTCGGTTTTACATGCAAAAGCAAGTATCGCAACGGAGCCTAAGAAAATCGATTTTAAAATGTGCTTCATTTTAGGGGTGGTTATTTTGGGGTATAAATATTTGTCTTTAAAGATGTAAGCAGTTTCTTTGGTTTGCTGGATGTCGGATGACCGATGACCGGTGCGGCCTCAACAATTGATCTGACCTCTTCTTTTATTACTTGAATTTTCATGCTAGCAGAAAAGCAAAGAGACAAAGCATCATAAGATATACTTAACTCTACACTTCAGCCTACTTCCGTTTTCCGTCTTTGGGCACCCTACATCGGTCATCTAACATCGGTCTTCCATCTCCCGTCTCCCATCTTCGGACATCTGACATCGGTCTTCCGTCTTCCGTCTTCCGCCAGCCTACATCTGACATCGGTCACCTGACATCCCTCCTCCTCACTCCTCAATAAAACTCTCCTCAAACCTCAAGAAGTGGCAAGTATACCCATTCGGGTTTTTCACTAAGTAATCCTGATGATAGTCTTCTGCTGGCCAAAAAGGCGCAAAAGGCTCCAGGGTAGTCACCACCTTGCTCGGCCATTTACCGGATGCGTTGACGATGTCAATCATCTCCTGAGCTTCCGCTTTTTCTTCCTCATTTTGGTAGAAGATCGCAGATCTATAGCTCGAACCTCTGTCATTACCCTGCTGGTCCACCGTCGTGGGATTGTGCATTCTGAAGAAGTAATCCAAAATCTCCTTGAAGGATGTTTCACTAGGATCATAAGTCAATTCAAGGCCTTCTGCGTGGCCTGGATGGTTTCTATAAGTAGGATTTTCATTCTGCCCACCTTGATATCCAACTTCCGTATCTACGATTCCTGGACTCGTTCTGAAGAGATCTTCCATCCCCCAAAAACAACCGCCTGCGATGTATGCTTTTTTAGTATTGCTCATTTTATTGATTTTTTTTTAGTAACGGATAGCCCAGGACTTTGATTCCTTTCTTACCGATTTACCTAAAGGCTGTCATAAATCTAACTTAATAGGTTCAATTTCCTTTTTATTAATTTCTGAATTATTGCCAGTGTAATCTCTAAAGCAACCATGGTTAAGTTTAATTTTAGGTAAGTGTACCTAGGTCTTCCGTCTTCCGCCCCTTATTAAACTGGCTATGTTTATTAAGATTGTGGGTTACAATCATTGACGATCATTCATCAATTATAAGAATCAAAGCTTAACTTAGGCCAGCAGACCTACAATTTCAGCGATGCCAATTAGGCAATTGATTTCACCTTATAAATGAGAAAACACCTATTAATTTCTTTATTCCTAATTGCAACGACTTCTTTTGCACAGCAAAGAAAGAAGCCGAACATACTTTTCATTATCTCAGATGATTTGACTACGACTGCTCTTGGGGTAAACGGTAATAAAATTGCACACACGCCAGCTATAGATCAGCTAGCTAAAGAGGGTACTGTTTTTACCCATGCTTACACACAATATCCTGTCTGTGGGCCTTCAAGGGCATCTTTCATGTTTGGATATTATCCCAATGCTACACAAACCTATGGCTATGTAAGTGGGCGGGAAAATGTAGGGAAAGACAGGCCGTCAATTGCCGAGCTTTTTAAGAAAAATGGCTACTACACAGCCCGGGTAAGCAAAATCTATCATATGGGAGTTCCTATAGATATCGAAACCGGCTCTGATGGGCAGGATGATCCAGCATCGTGGACAGATAAGTTTAATTCCCAAGGTCCGGAATGGAAGGCTGACGGAAAAGCTGAACTAGTCCAAAACAATCCGGATGGCAGCATAGAGCGGAAAGGCGGAAATGTGATGACAATCGTCAAAGCTACTGGTGACGATCTAGCGCACTCTGACGGGAAAACGGCAGAGAAAGCTTCGGAACTTATTCAAAAACATAAAGATGAGCCATTCTTTTTGGCGGTTGGTTTTGTGAGACCACACGTTCCTTTTGTCGCTCCAGAGAGTTACTTTGAGCCTTTTCCTCATCAAGAAATTAAGCTTCCGAAGCAGGTGGAAAACGATTGGGATGATATTCCGGAACGTGGCATTAATTACGTGACCAGTGTAAATGCTGATATGAATCCGGTGCAAAAGCAAAAAGCTATCGCCGCCTATTATGCTTCTGTTTCTTATATGGACACGCAAGTTGGGAAGGTACTAAAAACGCTGAAAGATGAGGGGCTGGAAGATAATACCATTGTCATTTTCACTTCCGATCATGGATTCCATTTGGATGAGCATGAATTCTGGATGAAAGTAAGCCTACATGAAGAATCGGTCCTTGTGCCTTTGATAATAAAGGTGCCAGGCAAAAAGCCTGCGGTCGCAAATTCATTTACAGAACTGCTGGACCTTTACCCAACCTTGGCTGATTTGGCTGGACTGGATTACCCTGAGGGGGTTCAAGGCAAAAGTCTAATTCCAATTCTCGAAAATCCGGAGACAAAGGTGCGAGATTTTGCATTCTCGGTGTCTCAGGAAGGCAAGTCATTTTTAATCCGAACACCGGATTTTGCCTTCATCCAATACGACGAAGATGGAGCTTCGGGAATGGAGCTTTATGACATGAAAAATGATCCGGAGCAGTTTATAAATCTTGCAAAGAATCCAGCTTATTCGTGCATAGTCGATGAGTTACAGAGTAAATTAAGAGTAAAATTAAAAGAGGTCCGGTCAAATGATTTGGAAATCAACTATTCAAAACAATAAGTCACTGTCGGAATTAGTGTTGCATTAAGCCAATCGGGAAGCACAGAACATTCCGTTGATTACCTTCCCATACGAATTATCTTTTTTAACTCAAATTTTAAAATGAAAAGAACCACAAAAATCAAAACTAAAGACAAAATCCTTCAATCTGCTATTGAGCTTTACAATACTGCTGGAGTACAAACCATAACCAGCAGACACATCGCGGCCGAAATAGGAATTAGTCATGGTAATCTCGATTATCACTATAAAACCAAAGAAGAAATTATTTTGGCCATCTATGATAGAATGAGGGATGAAATGTCCGAATACTTTATCACTAGAAAGGCAAATTCCTCATCCATCGAGCATGTACATTTGCTACTTATTCAGCTGGAGGAATTCCAATACAAATACAGGTTTATCAATCTGGATGTACTTGAAATCACCAGAGCCTTTCCAAGGATCTCTGATCTCTTGCAGAAAACTTCTGAATACAGAAAACAACAACTTAATGTTTTGTTACAGGAATTTCTCTCCGACGGATATATGTTGGAAATTGAAAAGAATCTTTTGGAACAGACCCTGCATATTATCCGAATTATAATCACTTTCTGGTTATCCCAAAGGGAGGTCTTGGATACAGAAAAATTCACGGAAAAAGGCTCAATGGTTAAAAGTATTTGGGCAGTAATCAGTCCCTATCTAACTGAAGCAGGGAAAAATGAGCAGGAAAAAACCGTTTTAAAGTATGGGTACACCAAAGAGCTGACCAACAATTGATAATCCCAAGTTCTTTCAGAGTGTTCTATGGAAAATCATTATAGCGGGACACAACTTTCAGTACGCTTATTCTCAACTGAGAATAAAAAAAGAGTCACCCAGCTGGATGACTCCCTTTCATTACAACGTTACTCTTTCCAACTTAATACCCAGGATTCTGAGGAGTAAGATTTGGATTATTCTGCATTTCCGGCAATGGATAAGGCATCAAATAATGCTTAGCCTGAAGTGTCTGGTTAGAACTTGGATTTCTATGTCCTTCGAAATTATCGAATCCGTTGCTTGCCTCATTATAGACTTTGCGCAAGCGAAGCATATCAAACCAAGTAATCTGCTCATAACATAGCTCATGCCATCTCTCTCTCCAAACTGCCTCTCTGAAGGTATCTGAAGTAAATTCACCTAGCGTAGGAGTAGTCAAACCAGCTCTATCACGGATTCTTTTAAGGCTCTCCACAGCAAGTGCATTTGGACCTCCGACTTCATTTTGTGCCTCTGCATAGATTAACAACACTTCTGCAAATCTGATCAAAGGAACGTTCAGGTTATTAGCTCTGGTTCCAGGTTGATCTTTGGAGCCAAGTGCTATCTGATTAAAATGCTTAAAGATATAAGGCGCTCCCAAGTCGAATTCTGCACCGCTACCATTTTCATAATAAGTGGTGTAGAAAAATCCTTCCTGATTGACTGCACGTAGATCGCCATCTTCAAAAGAATTGTAGAATTCCTCTGTAGGGACAGTACTTCCAGTTCCTGATGGTCCTGCAAAAGTTACAGGCTTAAAGTTCGGGAACATGTCGTTCATCGGATTTCCAGCTACAACCACATTGTATTGAAGCATAAAAATATGCTCTAATCTATTGTCATTGTTTTCGTTATGAATTGCTTTATAATTTGGAAACAAATTAAGTGAAGCTGGATTGCTCATTCCGTAATCAATCACTTCTTTTGACTTATCAGCAGCTAGTTGGTAATGTGAAGCTCCCATGTTTAGAGGGAAACCTGCCATGGTCAGATATACCTTAGAAAGCAAAGATTTGGTAGCAGCAAGAGAAGCTCTGCCACTTGCATCCATCCAAGGTAAACCAGCCGCTTCAGCAGCTTTGAGATCTTCCACAATTAATGCATAGACAGCATCCTGAGCGGCTGGAGAAGGTTTAAAATCCTCTGAACTAGCTGTCTGAGGCATGGTAATCAATGGTACATCTCCCCACAATCTCACCAAGTAGAAATAAGCCCATGCTCTCAAAAATTTGGCTTCCCCAAGAATCTTTGTCTTCTGAGCTTCATCCATTGGTGTAATAGAAGGAACCTTGTCCAACACTAAATTTGCCTGTGCAATAACCTTATACAAGCCATTCCAGTAGTTGATCACATGTTGTGTTCTACCGTCATAAATAAGGCCATATAGGTTATTCAAATCAGAATTTTGGGCTGTCTCTGTGGTACTGGTACCGGTAGGTGCCTCGAGCAACTGCCATGTAACAGAAAATATTCCCGATCCACCACCAATAAATCGTGTATCTGCATAAACTGCAGCAAGTGCCGCCTCGGCATGGTCAGGTATAGTGTAGAAACTGTCCGGGGTCAAATTGGAAGGATCCTCTTCTTCCAAAAAACTTGAACAACCTACGAATCCCGCCACCAACATTCCAAATAGGAATAGTCTGCCTGCTTTGTTATATATGTTATTTTTCATTTGTTATATCACTTTAAGTAAAAAAGAATTAAAGAGTTACCTGAAGACCAAACATAAAGATGGTTGGCTTAGGATAACTGTGCCAGTTCATACCTTGGGAGAACACATTACTGTTTAGATCTCCATTTGTAGGTGTGATTTCCGGATCACCGATTATATCTTTTCCAGTCAACAAGAAGAAATTTTGAGCTGATGCATAAGCTCTCAATCTGCTTAGTTTGATAGCGCTGGTTACATTAGAAGGGAAATTATAGCCCAAGAGTAAATTTCTTCCTCTCAAAAATGACCCATCTTTCACCCAACGAGAATCCACGTTGGTCACATATCCTGCACGTGTATCACGGATTTCAGCAATTTGACTGTCCTGGTTTTCAGGAGTCCAGGCGTCCAATACAGTGGTATAGCTATTTGCAAGAGCCTGACGATCTTCACTTGGGTGAAGAGTCATATCCAGGATATCATTTCCAACACTATACTGAAGCTCTACAGTAAGATCAAAATTGTATAGTCTGAAACTATTGGAGAAAGCTCCCCAGAAGTCCGGGCTACCATTCCCAATAATCATTCTATCGGAATCATTGATTGCTTTGTCTCCATTCACATCCAAATACTTGATATCACCCGGAAGTATGGTAAGGCCATTTCTATAACTTACAAACTCAGCTGCCTCAGCTCTTTCAGCCTCACTCCAGGTACCAAGTCTAGTCAAACCCCAGAAGGATCCCACTGGCTCACCTACTCTGATGATGTTGGTCTGGTTAGTGAAATTAGGACCACCTACTCCAAAAATATCTGCAGGTGTAGCAAGTGAAAGCACTTTGTTTCTGTTCAGCGACAGATTGAATGAAGTATTCCAACTGAAATTTTCTTTCTCAAAATTCACTGAATTAAGTGTGAATTCTATACCCTTATTCTCCATTGATCCTACGTTGCTTCGGATAGTTGCATAGCCACTAGTTCTTGGAACCGGTGCATCCAATAGCATATCTGTAGTTTTACGGTAGTAAAGATCTACCTCTACATTCAGTCTATTATTAAACATTCCCAATTCTACTCCGAAGTCAGTCTGAGTGGTTTTTTCCCATTTCAAATCCGGGTTTGCAAGTCTATTTATACCTGTTCCACCTACCTGGGTTTCGTTGTAAATAGCTGAATAATTGGAACTTAATAACGATAGAGAAGAATAAGGAGGTATCTCTGAGTTACCAGTCAATCCATAACTAGTTCTTACTTTCAAGTTTGAAATAGTCTGGTTTCCTTTAAGAAATCCTTCTTCTGAGACTCTCCATGCCAATGCAGCAGAAGGGAAAAAGGCATACTTGTTATTATCACCGAATTTGGAGGATCCGTCCGCACGGCCAGTTGCTGTGAATAAATACTTGTCATCCAAGATGTAATTAATTCTGGCGAAGTAAGAATTCAATGCTTCTCTGGCGGCTCCCGAACCTACTCTAGGAATCTGGCTACCTGCTCCTAAGTTATTGTAAGTAAAATAATCAGTAGCAAAGTTCTGGATACTTGAACTCAAAGCAGTGTAATTATTTTCTTGCCAGGATATACCAAGAAGTCCTGTTACAGCATGTCTTTCTGCAAATACTTTATTATAGGTCAGGTAGTTTTCCAAAGACCAAAAGGTATCCTTTCTCATGCTCTTAGAGGCAGTACCTCTTTCGTTAATCGCCAATGTTCTAGTTTGAGATTGGTTATTTTCCTGAGTAAGAATATTTACACCTAGGGCTGTTCTCATTTGCAATGCATCTGAAAATTTGATGTTGGTGTACATGCTACCCAATGTAGTCTGTGTATTCAGGATATATCTTCTACCTGATAATCGGTGCATAGAACTCATTGTACCTTCCGCAAAAGGATAATCACGGTTGTTTGCAAAAGTTCCGTCCTCATACCTTACAGGTAAGAAAGGGAAATCCTCTACCATTTGACGGGCTACCGCATCATTTACGTCGACCAGGTTTTCAGATTGGTTATTATAGCTTAGGCTTCCACCCACAGTCAACCAACTTTTTACCTTATCTTCAATTGTAAACCTTGTAGAATATCTCGTTAGGTAGGAAGTCTTCACCAATCCTTCGTCATTTCTATAGCCTAGCGAAAGTGAATAGGAAGTGCGTTCATTTCCTCCAGTAAAGCCAAGTTGATGGTTTTGTGAAAGTTTATTCTGAGTAGTTTCTTTCATCCAGTCGGTATCGTAAAGAGGATTTCCCTGACTGTCAAAAATACGTGGATCAGTTCTTCTCAAAGCAGGATTTAGATAAGCCCACTTACCCTCAGCCCATCCCACTGGATCATATTTCTCCATATTTGCCCAAGCTAGGTCCTCAACTGCCAAATATTGCTTGGCATTCAAAACCTCAGGTCTGTTTGGACCAATGATAGGAACACTCAAATCGACATTATAAGTCACACTTCCTTCACCTGATTTACCTTTTTTGGTAGTTACCAAGATGACGCCGTTTGCTCCTCTTGATCCATAAATGGCAGTGGAAGATGCATCCTTAAGTACTTCTACAGACACGATATCATTTGGGTTAATGTAATCTATCGCGCTGGTTTGCTGACTAAGTGTACCAACAGGCATCTGTACTCCATCTATCACATAAAGTGGATTATTGGAAGAGTTGATAGAGCTAAATCCTCTGATTCTAACTGTTGTTCTTCCTCCTGGACGGCCTGAGTTATTATTTACTTGTACGCCTGATACTCTCCCTGCCAAAGCCTGGTTTAGAGATGAAGCTGGGCGCTCCCTAAGAGCTTCAGCATCTACTGACCCTACAGAACCAGTCAAATCACTTCTTTTGGTAGTACCGTATCCAATAACAACCACTTCATCCAAGGCAGTTGCATCAGGACGAAGAGTAACGTTTATTACTGTTTGTGAGCCTACGGACACTCGCTGAGGTTCGTATCCTATGTAGGAGAATATAAGTTCTGCATTATCAGGAACTGTGATAGAAAATTTTCCATCTATATCAGTTACTGTTCCCGAAGTGGTACCTGCTACTGAAACTGTTGCTCCCGGAAGAGGCAACCCTGTTTCATCCAGAACTTTGCCTGTCACAGTTACATCCGCTTTGTCTATTAAATTTGTATTATTTGATGATTTATCAGTTGCAGTGAGATTATCCGCAACTGAAACGTTTTCAGTATCCGATGGTAATTTGTCTTGCCCAGGATTTTCTTCGGAAGTATTTGCGAGAATCACAGAGCTGAAAATCATCTGAATTATGAATCCAAATAGAATTTTCTTAGACATCCACAAAAGTTGTCTATGTAAGTATTTTTTCATGTTTTGAGAGGTTTATTATTATTGATTTGAATTTGCCTACTAAAATCGAAACATAGGCGAGCGGATAATGTGCAGTGAGGAATTCCCTTGGAATTTCAACTGCTCCTTACAAAGGTGTTTTTATAAAAGGCATAGGCATTATTAGTTAGGTTAACAATCAATTAAAATTACTTGTCTGAATAATTCAACATTAGAAATGTGAAACATCAAATTCATCTATTTTAAAATTAGTCGACACCCTTAAGCAGGATATCATTCTTAAAAACCTTTTAAAATCTGTCTGGAAACTCATTTACAGACGAAAGCCAAAATCAACTATAGCTACATGCTATTTTTTATTTACAAGCTGCTTATCCCATGAATCACTGTACATTATTTTACTTAAAAAACTTATTTTTATAACTATTAAAAGAAACTTATTGCATTACCTAGGAAACATTACACATAGCAAGGAATAATTGGATTAAACTTCTTTAAGATAATACCTAGTTCGGTTGCCCTATTAGAATTTATAGGCTTTCCTTACACCAAATTAGAAAAAAATATTCGTCTTTGAAGATCATCTTATTAAAAATTTCATAAAACTATTCAAAACATTGAGCGGAATTATTGATTACTAAAAAGCAAATATTCAAAAGATTTTTTAATGAATAAAATTACAGCCCTAGTGGAAATGTATGAGCTCAATGCTCCCAAATTTTAACTTTAGTGCTAATTCGCAGTACTCACCCCTGTATATATTGCACAAATTGGCTTAATCAACAGAAAAGCCCCCGTTCGATTCGCTACATTATTGTGCCCGATAATGATACACAGTATCCTGAAAAAGTGGCTCAACGCTTACAATTGAGCTATTTTTCAAAGTGGAATAAGTATTGACCATATATCAGAAAAACAAAAATGATAAGTTTCCTTCTTTGGTGTATACTGTTTGTTCTATGCTGGCCACTTGCCATCCTTGGTTTGCTACTTTACCCTATCTTTTGGCTGATTTTACTTCCTTTTAGATTACTTGGCTTTGCTATAGATCTCTCATTCGATTTCATAAGAAATCTTTTTATGCTGCCTTTCACCATAGCCGGAAGAAGGTAAAGGAACTTCTCCTCTTATTTGTGGTGATATTCCTTCACCAGTTTCATTATTTTGTGGAAAACAGCTGTATTCTCGTACACTCCCCGGAAATCACCAGAATGTGCTCCATATGCAAAAATTGGCACCATTATCCCCGTATGATCATCACTGTGATAAGCAAGTTCCACGGTATTTGAAGCCAAATCGCCCTGTGGAATAGATACTCCACCGGTCTCGTGATCTGCGGTAATTAGTACCAGAGTTCCAGGATTTTCATCAGCGAATCGCAATACCTCGCCAATTACTTCGTCAAAATCCAGCATCTCAGATACAGTCATCGAAGTACTGTTTGAATGACCACCTGAGTCAATATTTGCTGCCTCCACCATCAGAAAGAAAGGGGTGTTCTTCTCTTCGAGAAACTCTAAAGCAAATGAAGTACTCTTCAACAAATAGTCTCTTCTCCCATCCAGTTTCTTTGGAAGAGATCCTTCAGAAGCAAAAAATCCAAGACGGTTAGCAGTACTTTTTTCTAAGCTTTCCACAAGTGTAAATCCAGCACCTTGCAGTTTTTCAAGCTGTGAGCCATAAGCATCTTTTCCTCCCCCAATAAACAAATCCAATTTACTCGCAGACAAAAATGCTGCAATATCATTACTATCGTCCCTCTCCGGATGATGTGCATAGAATGAAGCAGGAGTAGCTCCTGTCAGCTGATCTGTGGTGATGATCCCACTGGAAAAACCGTACTCATCTAAAATGTCCGGCAAATTAGTTAAAGGCCTACCCTGTAAATCGACTCCAATCGCCCGGTTGTTTGTTTTCTCACCAGTAGCATATGCCGTAGCACCTGCCGCAGAATCCGTAGTAAAGTCATCTGCAGCCTGAGTTTTGACTAAACCCAGATTCCTGATTTGTGTGAGATTCAATTGATTGTCATTGGAAAATAATGCAGAAGAAATCTGCGCCAACCCATTCCCGTCCCCTATCATTAAAATCACATTTTCTATCGGCACGTCCGATCCATCTACCTCAAATTTTGGTTGATAGACTACGTGTTTTGAAGTGTTTTGGTAAATATTCTCATCCAACTTGCTCAGGTAATTTGCAGCCTCGATTGGATGATCGGTATTGATATAATCTTCACCCATCTCATGGAATGCCTTCCAAGCTGATTTGCTGTCAGGAGAACCCCAGAAACGTACAGGTTTATCAAAGCTGTGAACCAACTCTATAAAGGACTGCAGATTCTTTCGCTCCTCCTCCACCATTCTACCTTTGCCATTCCAAACAGAAAATTGTCCAAAGCTCAAGCTCACCATTCCGATTTTATCCCAAGGCAAATCATTCCTCAACTCCTTACTTTGGTAATCAAAGAACATCCACTCTGGATAATTTCTATAATCTTCAGGTTTCGGCCTATTTCCGGAAATGATTAATTTCAATCCGGCAGGATTTTTTTCACTATAAAGTATATACTCATAGCTCTTCATGATTTTTTGAAGTACTTCAAGTGAAGCAATTGCATCTGTTTTCAGATCAACAAGCAAGTAAAAATCAATTGAAGAAATCAATCCACTTTCCAATCCTTCGGAAATAGGATCCAGGTATAGACTCTCGATGGTACGGTTTGGATCTATGGTTTCCGGTTCATGGGCAGCGGTCAATTTCCCATCTTTCAAAATCACATCAACTTCTATAGAAGATGCGCCTGCGCTAAAAGCTGTCCAAAATGGAACAGTCTGTAAATAGTCATTGTGCGAGTGAATTTGAAACACCTCTGAATTCTGGGCACTAGCCTGAAAACAAAATATTAGAAAAAAGAAGATGGACGTGAGTTTATTCATTCCTAAAAATAGTCCATTCAAAATAATTATGTGGTACGAAGAAATCGAAAAAGCAAAGGCTTAACACATTCATAAAATACAAGAAATAGGGATATGAATAAATCCGTTGGTTCAATTTTAAAGTAGACTGAAATAAAAGCAGTTAAAAGAATTTTTGTCCCTAGTCATCAATATTAAATCATAACAAAAAGGTGAAGCATATTTTCAGGATATCATCCTAAAAAATTGAAGCTTGCAAATTAATCTTAATCCTATGAAACCTTCCAAAATCTGCCTTACTGCTATTTTCTTAATTGCATTCAGTTTTCAGCTATTCTCCCAGAAGCTTAATGAAATTCAGGTAATTGGCAGCCACAACAGCTACAAAAGTCAGATGGCTCCTGAGCTTCTTGCCTATCTATCCAAAGTCAACCCTGCAGCTTCGCAGAGTCTGGAATATGCACATATTCCATTGGAGAAGCAGCTGGATCTGGGCTTGAGAAATTTAGAGTTGGACGTTTTTCACGATCCCGAAGGAGGTAGATATTCTAATCCAAAGGGATTGGAAATCATTAAGAGCGCCGGAGGCAGCATCCCTGATTATGATCCATCGGGCGCCCTTGCCAGGCCAGGGTTAAAACTTTTCCATGTGCAGGATCTGGATTTTCAGTCCCACTATTTACTCTTTGCAGATGCGCTTCGAGCACTTAAAACCTGGAGTGAAGGACATCCCGGGCACTCTCCTATTTTCATTCTGATCAATGCCAAAGACGGCAATATCCCTGGCACCCGATCTGTCCTGCCTTTCACTGCCACAGCTTTGGACAGCATAGACTTGGAAATCAGAACAAACCTGGGAATGGAACATTTGATAACTCCGGATAGGATAAGGGGAGAATATGAAGATTTGGAATCTGCTGTCTTGGCTGGAAACTGGCCTAATCTAAGTGACGTGAAAGGAAAATTTCTTTTTGTTCTGGACGAAAGTGAGGAGAAAATCGACCGATATCTTCAAGCTAAACCAGAGCTTAAGGATGCTGTGCTTTTTGTAAATAAAAAAGAAGGAAATTCGACTGCTGGTTTTAGGATCGTGAACAATGCGGTAAAAGATGAGGAGTACATCAGAGAGCTAGTCAAAAAAGGATATATGGTCCGTACGCGAGCAGATTCTGATACGAAAGAAGCCAGAAATAGCGACTATACTACCTTCGAAAAAGCCAAATCGTCCGGAGCGCAGGTGATTTCTACGGATTATTATGAGCCATCAAACTTCTTCAAATCTGATTATAAAGTTATTTTCGAAGAAAATGTATACGAACGACCGAATATAGTTCTAGTCAAACACGAGTAATACCTCAATTAATTTTGAATAAAAAATACCTAATCCCTGCAATCTTAGGAACTGCGTTTCAACTAGTTTGCTCCCAATCCATTCTAGCTCAGGAAATCGCTTTTCTCTCTGACATCCATCTGCAGGACGTGTATGCAGATTTGCACTCGGATGATTTCAAAGGAGTCTATAATCCAAAAACAGGCAAGTGGGCGACCATCCGCACGATGAAAAGTCAGTTGAATTCCACACGGCTATTCAATGAGAACTATTTTGCTTTCATCAGCGCATTGGAGGATTTAAAGAAAAGAGGAATTCAGATCGTAGTTCTTCCTGGTGATTTTTCAGACGATGGTCAACCTATGAATGTGCTGGCACTGAAAAAAATTCTAGACCAGTACGCCACAGAATCAGGGATGCGCTTTTTCCTTACCACAGGAAATCATGATCCTGTAAAGCCTTTTGGAGGCATCGCAGGTAAAAAAGATTTTCTTGGTACAGATGGATCAGAGCAAGCCGTTGCTGGTTCAGATGATTTTTTTACTAATACTCAGGCTCCCATCTCAGATCAGGTCAACTATTGGGGCTATCCTGAAATCACCCAAGCGCTGGGAAAATTTGGGTTTTTCCCTAGCGAGAAAGATTTATTTTGGGCGCATCCATTTCAGGATCTCGATGTTGCAAATTATAGCTTTCAGAAAGCTTTAGACAGTGCAGCACTTCAAAAACGGGTTTATGAAGTCGGTGATTCTGGGCAGTTTTTACCGGATGCCAGCTATGTTGTTGAGCCAATAGAAGGAATTTGGCTTTTAGCTTTGGATGGAAATGTGTATACTTATAGTGAAACTGAGTGGAAAGGATCATCCGTAGGCTTTAATCAAGCTGCTTTCCATAAAAAACACCAACTAGACTGGATTAAAAAAGTAGCTAAAGAAGCTGAGAGAAGAGGGAAGACTCTCATTTCTTTCAGTCACTACCCTTTAGTGGAATTTCACGATGGAGCTTCGGAAGAAATGAAGATCCTTTTCGGAGCGAAGAAATCTCAGCTCGAGCGTGTTCCTTCATCAGTGACAAGTAAGAGCTATGCAAATGCAGGAATAAAAATACATTTCGCCGGACATATGCATATTAACGACACAGGAATATACAAAGACCAATCAACCACCCATAATACCATGTACAATATCCAAGTCCCTTCATTAGCTGCTTTTCCGCCAGCCTACAAAAAACTGAAGACCACCAGTTCATCAACGCTGGAAATCGAGACCATTTCCCTCGCGGAAGTGGATCACATGAATGAATTTTTTGATTTATATAGAATGGAGCATCGCTGGCTGTTGGAAAAACAAGATCCCGGAATTTGGGACAGTTCTGTCCTCGCCTCAAAAGACTATCTGGAATACACGAGAAATCACCTTCTTGAGCTAACGAAATCTAGATTTATCCCTTCTGACTGGCCGGAAAATCTAGCTATGCTGTTACAGAATCTGACGCATGCGGAACTAAAAGACTGGAGCAAAATGGATGAAGTCGAGGGCAAACTTTTTCTCTCAGAAAAAATCAGAAAACTTAAAGCCAAAACCACAAGATCCATTTCCAGTCGCACAATAATCGATGATTTTTATTTGCTGAAAAATGGAGATGAGCTTGGAAAAAAACTTATCCCGGAAGATAGATTAAGTTTTTACGAAGAGCTGATTCCTATTGTGGCAAAGAAGACTTTTCGACAGGAAAAAAACCTGAATACTGAACTCATCCAGTTCTTCGGGATTTTTGAAAAGCTCTTTCACTCTCTCCCATCCGACCATTTCTCTATCGATCTAAAAAATAATACCATCAAAAAAATAGAGGATTGATAGTAGCAGTCCACCCGTTGTCCATCAAATATGCCAAAGGAATTTAAAGTGAGATCCTGGAACATGTGAAGCAAATTTCCAGGAATTAATGCAGACTAAATAGCGCTAAAGTGCCAAATGGCATGATTAGTAAGCATCGTCAAATTTGGTGACCCATTAAAGCTTTATAAATGCAAAAGCCGATGAGAATTCTCACCGGCTTTAGTTTTTTACTAGGATATGTTACTATTAATATCCACGGTTTTGCACCAAAAATCCTGATTCGCTTGACGCTCCATCTATAGCTTTCTGAGGTATCGGAAACAAACGCTTATTAACATCGGAGTCGGTTTTCTCAGTCCAGCTATCTTCATATTTTCCAAAACGTATCTGAGAAGTTCTTCTATGACCTTCCCAATACAATTCGAAACCAGATTCACGGAACATGATATCTAGATCAATAGAAGTCAAAGCCGCTGGAGTCTGTGCAGCCCGAGCATTTCGGGAAGTTCTCAATGTATTGAGATCTACCAAAGCTCCTGCATTGTCGCCTTTTCTCAATTTTGCTTCGGCACGCATCAAATAAATCTCACCTAGACGAACCAACACCAAATCGACGCTACTATAGCTACAGCAATTCGTAGCCGTGTGGCTAAACTGATATTTTGAAAATCTGTATCCAGCATTGTGCAAGCTTCCTTCTGTAGTGAAATCTACTTTCAGGGTGTGGTCTACATAACGAATATTTGCACCACTGCTTCTTCTATTGATCACAGGATATATTCTCACCTTTCCTTGGTCATCAGTCAAAATATTTCCTCCGTCATCTTTTCTAGGACCCCATATTATATTCCGTAGTATACCTCTGTTGATTTCAAAATCAGTAGCTGCAATGGAATAGAAATGATCTGAATCATTTGTTGGATTCACACCGGAAAGGTCCTTCAGGTTTTCTGGTATAATAGTATTTTCCTTGAAGAAGCGGGCATCTGCCTCTGCTGGATCTACGTTACCATACGCATCTACCCAAGTCTGGAAGAAATCTGGGGTTACAGCTACTGCGTCAGTTCCTCGGGTATTCGGGAATTCCGGTCTAGGAATCAAGTCACCTGAAATTGGCCAATAAGCCCATCGACTGTGCTCTGTCTCAAGTACGCCTCTTTGATCCAGTGAAAATATTACTTCAGGATTTGAGTTGTTATTATCACTGAATACATCAAAGTATTCAGGAGACAAAGAATAAGGACCGTTGATAATGTTATTAGTGTACTGGATCACCTTATCCATATCTTCTGATCTAAAATCAGGAGTGCCGTATGGATCTCTATAGACGGCAGCATTCAAGTAAAGTCGAGCCAATAATGCACTGACAGCATATTTGTTAAGTCTACCTGGACCTTTTTCACCGCTCATTACATCCACTACAGACAATAATTCTGATTCAATGTAAGAGATTGCTTCCTGGCCCCTGAGGATTTCAGAAAGCTGGTCAGATCCATCCTTTTTGAAAACAAGACCCCAGTTGTCCAAGGCCAACATGTTGAGATACGCTTTCATTGCGATCATCTCATAAAGAGGACCTTGCGCACTTGAATTACCATTTTCCACTTCAAGCCGCATTCTTTCCTCTGCCAAAACAGCTCTGGACAAAGCCAGTGTGATGTAGGTCCAGGTATCTCCTACCAAACTATTTGTGGGCGTCATCAAATGCTGGTGAATAGCGATAAATTTGCCACCATCAAACCAGTCCGTTCCTCCACGATAAGGAAGAATTCCTTCATCTGAAGCGACCTCCTGAAGACCAAAGTTCACTGTGTGTAACCACACCTGACGGAGTATACCATAGACTGGGGCAATAGATCCACTTACCACTTCTGCTTGGCCAGTTCCAGTCAGTGACTCATCCAGAACCTCTTCATCCAAATCCGTACATCCGAGGAAAGCGAATACAAAAGCTGCTATCGGAAGTATTTTATGTAATCTGATATTTTTCATTTGATTATGATTTACTGTATGATTTACTAATCATCTACTTTCTTAGAAGGTTAAATTCAGGTTGATCGAAAACGTTCTAGCCCTTGGATAGGTGAAATAGTCAATTCCAAAAGTTTGGATTCCACCTGCTGTAGACCCGGTGTTTACCTCTGGGTCAAATCCGGAGTAATCCGTGATGACAAACAGGTTTTGCCCGGTAACTGATAGCCTAATGTTTTGAAAAGTATCTCCCAGTCCGATGTTTTCCGATCTAAGGTTATAGCCCAGTGTAGCATTATTCAATCTAAAGAATGAGCCACTTTCCAGGAATCTGGTAGAAACTGTATTGGAGTTATTGAAGGATTCTTGAGGGAATTCTGTCGCAAAATCAGTGGTATTGTTTGATCTGGACAGTTGCGCTTTTGTAAATAGTGACATGGCAGTATGGTTGTAAATCTTGTTGCCAGATGCCCCATTAAAGTTCAAGCCTAGGTCAAAGCCTTTGTACTTAAAGTTAGTGTGAAAGCCATAGATGAATTTTGGAATTGCACTACCTACTACCGTCCGGTCATTGTCCAACACCGCACCATCTCCGTTGACATCCTTAAAACTATTTACGCCATCTTCAGAAATCCCTTCAAATTGAAGCATATAAAAGGCACCAATTGGCTGATTATTGATGTATCCATTAATGGTAGCGCCAGTTTGTCCTCCACCTTGAGCTGCACCTGTAGTAAGAACTGAGTAGGGAGAATCTTTTACTTCGTTTTGAATAAAAGTAACGTTACCTCCGATGTTGTAAGAAAAATCACGAAGCTCGTCACTTGCATAATCCAAAGCTACTTCGAAACCAGAGTTATGGATTTCCATATCCTTGATATTGGCCCAATAAGTAGAAGTAGGCTGAACCGGATCGGCAGGTACTACCTCCAGCAAAATATTAGACGACACCTTATTGAAGTAATCCAAAGTACCAGTCAATCGGTAATCAAAGATTGCAAAGTCAATTCCCAAATCTATTTGCGTAGACACTTCCCATTGCAAATTTGGGTTTGCCAACCTGGTAAAAACTATTCCATATGGGTAATTATCCAGAGAATTGCCATCAGTGTCTATTGGATAAGTATTATAACTTCCTGATCCTGTAGACAATCTATCTTCTGAGTAACTTGCCTTAGTGATTTTAGACGGAATTTCCTGATTACCTGTCTGTCCCCAGCTACCTCGCACTTTAAGATTATTGAAGAAGGAGTTAGCCATAAAATCCTCCTTAGTCACATTCCATCCTAAAGCCAAAGAAGGGAAGTAACCATATTTGTTATTATCTCCAAACTTAGAAGACCCATCTGCACGGAACGTAGCAGTAAATAAATACTTATCAGCATAAGTGTAGTTGAATCTTCCAAAGAAGGACTGTAATTCATTTCTGATCGCAGATGAATTTACCGTGGTTGGATATTCACTTGTACTGTTGTGATCCTGATACCTTGGCTCAATATTATTATCTGCAAATCCTCTGGAGGAAGTTAATCTGTATTCATCAAGGAAAGTCTGGTAAGAATGTCCCGCCAATACAGTTACATGGTGGACATTTGTATTCCAATTGTAAGTCAATGTGTTTTCTACCAGTTGATTGGTATTGGCACTTATTCCTTCGTCCAGTGCACCGTCGGAAACATTGGATTCATTGATTACTCCTGTGTAAGGCTTGTATTGTTGATATCTGTTTGTACTGGAGTAATCTACCCCGAGATTCAACTTGTAGGTAAGTCCATCCACGATTTCGAAAGAAGGAGAAATTGTCGCCAAAATTCGGTTGTTTGCGGCTTCATCACTGTACAACTCATATCGTTTTAACGGATTCAACGCATTCGTATTCAACAGCGTAGGCTCTCCATTTGTGTATGCAGGAACTGTAGGATTTAAGCTAAGCATATCACTTATTGTGGAGTTGATGCTTGGTCTTAAATTATTTGTATGAGAAGCTGTCAGGTTATAATCCACGATCATTCTACCGTTGAATGCCTTCTGGTTCATGTTCAATTTTCCAGAATACCGCTTCAACTCACTATTTTTCAAAATACCTTCTTGATCCTGATAGCCAACAGATGTGAAGTAGGAAAATTTCTCTGAATTAGCACCGCTCATTGAAAAGTTATAATTCTGTGAGAAGCCAGTTTGAGTCAATTCATCCTGCCAATCAGTATTTCCACCAAAATCCTCCAATGCTCCACCCGCCGCTACGACTTGGGTACGAAACTCGTCTGCACTGAAAACATCAATTTTCTTGGCCATGGAAGACCAAGCAGTCGAAGCAGAAAAATTCATCTGGGTTGTACCTGCTTTTCCTTTTCTAGTAGTGATTACTACTACACCATTAGATGCTCTAGATCCATAAAGCGCTGTTGCACTGGCATCCTTCAATACATCGATACTTTCGATATCGTTAGGATTCAGGAAATTGAGAGGATTTGAGGCGATACCTGTATCGGAATTGTCAAGTAGAAAACCGTCGAGTACATAAAGCGGCTGGGTCCCTGACCTCAAACTACCAATACCTCTGATAATCACGTTTTGGGTAGCTCCCGGTTCCCCACTGGTAGAGGTGATGTTCACACCTGCTATTTTTCCCTGCAGCAGATCCACGGGATTGGAAATTACACCCTTGTTAAAGTCTTCTGTTTTGACCGAGCCGATTGCTCCTGTTACATCGGACCTCTTTTGAGTACCATAACCTATCACCACCAATTCATCCAATTGGGTGGCATCTGGCTCCAATTGAACGTCTATAGTAGATTGTCCATTTACAGTAATTTCCTGCAAAATATATCCTACATAAGAAATCTGAAGAACGGCATCTTCTCCGACTTCAATAGTGAATTTCCCATCTAGATCTGTTACGGTGCCGTTTACCGTGCCTTTAATTCGTACAGTTGCCCCAGGAAGAGGAGCTCCCGTTTCATCCGTAACCGTACCTGAGATGGGCTCTTGGAAAGGTACCAAGTTAGTTATCGAATGACTTGTGCTAGGTTCAGCCCCCTTCGCAATCAGAACTGATGGACTATGAAATCCAGTCCACATCATCACACACGCAGAGGCATAGATGACTTTAGATAATCGTAATTTTGAATCCATAAAATTTAAGTGTTGGATGACGAAGAATTTATAAAACTTTACTACTAAAAAGTCTGCTAATGCAGGCTCTTTTCAATTCCAGCACAAAAGTAAATCTTATAAAAACCAATAATGTTACCACAGCTTTAGCCTTATATGAAGTATGTTAAAGATTAAAGCAATCGTTAACATACTTTCAATATTTAGTAATATTACATACCTAATTTTTAAAAATTAGACTCATTTTATGCTAAAATACTAATCATATTAATATATAATTACTACTCAAATTAACTGCAACCAATTGATATTCTGAAAATTAAAAAACTACCAAAACTAGAGACCTGCACATGTTAATTACCTTATTCAAAAACCCATTCAAACGCGTCTCTGAATAGTTTTATGATATAAACATGTTATCTTAACTTCAAGATAATTAATTTTTACTTAACATAAACTCGTGTATTATTTTAAAATATAACAAAACAATAATTTAACAAAAAGACTACAACTCTACACACCATAATAATTACTTACTAGTAAGGCAGTTAAAATATACTTAACATTTGCAGCAAAGCTTGAAAGGTGTTTTTAAACCTAAGAATCTCTCTACCCCTTTCCCTATTAGAATCCTTCACTTTCAAACCTCCGCCAAGGGATGTTATTTTCTCTTAAACTGATTTTGGCGAACAGTCCCCTCAACTAACTCTTTGTAGCTTTGGAAACTTGGCAAAGAAAATGTCCTATCTGAATTCCTTTCTTTGAGGTATTGATCAAAAACTGGCTGTTTCCCTAAAATTATTCTTCTACGTGCCTAATCGGTTAATCAGAGCGCTTTTTATAGTAGTTATACTATTAGGTATAACAGAGAACATTTTTGCCCAGGATGAGAATGACACCTCTAAAGTTTCTATTACCCAAAAGGCTCTTGATAAGGGAATGGATCTGATTACCAGATCAGGCAGGGATACTGTCTTGGTGGAAAAAGCCGAGAAAAAATTTCTTCGCTATGAAGGAATGATCATCCGGAATATCACGGTGGAAAATCTCGGATTTGAATTTTCCATCTATGGTAAAGAAAAGCCCATAGTACAAAAAGTGGGCAGGCTGGCGAATAAATTACATACAAATACCAGAGATAAGACCATCCGACAACACCTTTTCATCCGACCAAACACACCATTAAACCCTTACAAATTGGGTGATAATGAACGGTTTCTTAGAGATCAGCCATTCATTTTGGAAAGTAGAATCATCGCCACACAGGTATCTGGCACTGATTCGGTGGACATAACGGTGGTTACCAGAGACATTTTTAGTATTGGGGGATCAGTAGGCGGAAGCTTCCCAAAGGCTCCTTTGATCAAAGTGTATGACGCCAATGTGGATGGAAGAGCACAAGGTTTTGAATTGGATTTTCTGTATGATATGGACCGCACACCAAAGACGGGACTCGCAATGGCCTATACGAAGAGTAGCATCATGGGTAGTCTGGCTGATTTCGCAGTATATTATACTCAGCTGAATTCGGGGATTAGCTTGGGTGAGGAAAAAGAATACGCCATGGGATTTAGTCTTGAGAGGCCCTTGGTTTCACCTTATTCCAAAATGGCTGGGGGAGCCGGATGGAGCCAAAATTGGTCCCGGAATGTGGATTCCCGACCTGATTCCCTATTTCTGAATTACAAATATAATGTTGGCAACCTCTGGGCGGGCTACAACTTTGGATCAGAAAAAAAAATACAGGATCGAAGGAGGGAATTTTTAGCACTAAGACTATTTGACGGGATTTTCTTGAATGCTCCTCTACAGGAGGACAAGCTTAACGATGGAAGATATCATAACAGCAAGGGTATTTTGGCAGAGTTCACACTGTATGAGCAGGACTTTTTTAAAACTCAGTACGTTTATGGTTTTGGACGGACTGAAGATATACCATTTGGATACAATGTATCTGCGACACTGGGGTATACTAAAACTATGGGATTCGAGAGACCTTATGCAGGCATAGACTTGAATTACAAAGGAGCATCTAATAGCGGCAGTTTCTATGAAATACTCTTGAATACTGGTAGCTATTTTCGCAAGGGAGGTTTGGAGGACATTGCAATTCAGACTGGAGGAACTTTTTACACCCAGGCTTTTTCCATTGGCAAATATAAAATCAGAAATTCAGCCTCCGGATTTTACACACAACTATTTGACAGGGTTTCAAATAGCTGGCTGACAATTCGTGGCAATACTATACCAGGGCTTCGGGTAGATGAAGTCGATGCCACTCAACGGATTTCACTAGGCTTCGAGTCCAGTCTCTTTACACCATGGTCACTAATTGGTTTTCGGATAGCACCATTCGCTTCTTTCTATTGGGCAAAACTCAAATGCCCTACTTGCGAAGTTAGAAACCAAAATTTTACAGGGCTAAGTTTGGGAGCGCGGGTCCGAAATGAAAACCTGATCTTCGGAACAATGGAAATCAAAGGTACTTTCATTCCGAATGACGATGAAGGGCATTCTAAGTTCGCTCTGAGTTTCCGTAAAAATCTTCAATTCAGAAAAACAGATGTGTTTGTCACTGAACCGAATCTAATTAGTTATAATTAATTTTTTCGTGTTGAATTGAGGTCCTTTCCATTTTGGATTTTGGGAATAATGGTCTAATTCCTATCTTCTAGTCTTTAAATAAAAAATCTTTAAAGAACTCATGAAAGTCTTTCTTTTCATTCTTTCTCTAGTTAGCTTTTTTCCAAAAAATGATCAACCGACCGTGAAAATCCTTTCCACTGGTTTCATTTATGAGGAAGCACCTTTCCCTTCCTGTCACGCCTCGACTTTGGTAGAAACTGACCGTGGGATTTTGGCTTCCTGGTTTGGTGGAAAATACGAGAGACATCCGGATGTAAGCATTTATACTTCGCTTTTAGCAGATGGAAAATGGTCCACTCCGGAAATGGTAGCTGATGGAGTAGAAAACAAAGACTTTAGAAATCCTACCTGGAATCCTGTTCTATATAAAAATTCCGAAGGCAAAATCATTCTTTTCTATAAAGAAGGGCCTAATCCAAGAGAATGGTGGGGACTCTACAAAATCTCGGAAGACGAAGGAAAAACTTGGTCTGAAGAAATTCAGATACCTCCAGGAATGCTAGGTCCAGTAAAAAATAAGACTGTGAGTCTGGCTGACGGTACACTTCTTCATCCCAGCAGTTTTGAAACTAATGGAATTTGGAGCATGCATGTGGAGACTACGACCTCTGATATACAAAATTGGAAAAAAATAGAAATTGATAACGGCTCCTTGCATGCCATCCAACCTACTGTTTTATTTTATCCTAATGGTAAACTCCAATTGCTCGCACGGACCCAGGAGGACGTAATCGGAACGAGCTGGTCTATGGATAATGGTAAAACTTGGTCTACCATGGAAGCCACAAACCTTGTAAATAATAACTCAGGAATCGATGCAGTTACCTTAAAAAGTGGGCTACAGCTATTGCTTTGCAACCCTATAAAAGAAGGTAGAAATAAACTCTCCCTATTGATGTCCATGGATGGAATCAACTGGGAGGAACTCTACGTGCTCGAGGATCAACCAGAAGGAGAATTCAGCTATCCAGCCATCATCCAGGCAAAAGATGGAACCGTTCACCTGACTTATACCTATAATAGAGAGAAAATTAAATATGTTTCTCTAAACCTACAATAAGTACACTTTACAAACCTATAAGCTAGTATGTCTTTAACCAAACCATTACGCGGCATTATTCCACCCTTAATCACTCCGCTTAATCCAGATTTCACCCTTGATTATCCCAGCTTGATCAAGACCATAGACCACACCATTTCAGGTGGAGTACATGGACTTTTTATTCTAGGCACTACCGGAGAATTTGCCAGTTTAAGTTCAGATGTGAAAAACGAGATGATTTCCATGAGTTGCGCGAAAGTGGACGGAAGAGTTCCTGTACTGGTTGGGATTACAGATTGCTCTTTTGCCCAAAGCCTAAAGCTTGCCAAAAAAGCGTTGGATTCTGGTGCTAAGGCAGTGGTCGCTGCGCCGCCATTTTACATGAATATTGATCAGTCTGAGTTGATCAATTACTATCAAAAGCTGGCCGACAAAATAGAATTACCCTTGATGCTCTACAATATGCCATCACATACAGGCATGTCTATTGAAGCAAACACCGTAGAAAAGCTATCCCATCACCCTAATATAATTGGGATAAAAGACAGCTCGGGCGATTTAAGGTATTTCCAATCATTATGTGAATTGTTTGAAGGAAGACCGAATTTCACATTATTAGTAGGCCCGGAAGAATATTTGGTAGAAACGATGAATATGGGTGCACATGGAGGAGTAAGTGGAGGCGCAAATTTATTTCCTAAGCTATACGTCAAACTTTACGAGGCAATTCTGGCGAAGAATTCAGAACAGATCCAAGCTTTACAAGTGAGCATTTTATTCCTAAGCCAGAATCTTTACAGTCATGGAACCTACAAATCAAATTATTTGAAGGGGCTGAAAGCTTCCATGTCTTTTTTAGGGCTTTGCAAAGGAATTTTAGCTTTACCTCTTTGCGCTTATTCAGATGAAGAAAAGCAGAGTCTTCGCAAGAAATATGATGTCGTTGAAGCGAGAGTCAAATCAATTTTAAATACATCCGCAAATTAACAACTTCGACCTTTCCATGAATTATGAAGAGTGGTACCAAACAAAATGAGCGGTCTGGAATCCAGATCGCTCATTTTATTTTAGGTCTATAATACCCACTTACATTTCCTTCATTTCGGTTACCACTTTGGTAATGGTTTGCTTCGCATCTCCGAATAGCATCAGACAGTTAGGATAGCCAAAGAGCTCATTTTCCACCCCTGCATAGCCTTTGCCCATGCTTCTCTTACAGACGATGACTGTTCTGGCTTTGTCTGCATTTAATATTGGCATGCCGTATATAGGACTTTGAGGATTGTTTCTTGCCGCAGGGTTTACTACGTCATTAGCTCCGACGATCAGCACCAAGTCAGTATTTGGGAATTCATCGTTGATGGATTCCATTTCTATCAGTTTGTCATAGGAAATATTTGCTTCTGCTAGCAACACATTCATGTGGCCAGGCATTCTACCCGCAACAGGATGGATAGCAAACTTGAAGTCAATATTCCTCTTCTCGCATTGCTCCATCAATTCCCTGATCACGTGCTGTGCCTGTGCTACAGCCATTCCATATCCTGGCACTACGATCACTGAAGAAACTCCATCAAACAACATCGCCGTTTCCTCCACTCCTATTTCCTTCACTGTAATAGACGGTCCATCTCCCTGAGCTTCATTTACTGTCTGCCCAAATCCTCCCAGCAGCACATTGACCAATGAGCGGTTCATCGCTTTACACATGATCTGTGTAAGGATAATTCCCGACGCCCCAACCAAAGAACCGGCTACGATCAGCACATTATTATTTAGGATAAAACCGGTAGCACAGGCTGCCATTCCGGAATAAGAATTAAGCAAGGAAATTACTACAGGCATATCTGCCCCACCAATAGGAATCACTGTAAGGATACCCAAAAGCAATGAGATAACGATCAAAATAATTATCAGCATCGGGTCAGTTTGATCGATAACTGTGAAAACTGCGGCCGTCAAAAATCCTAAAAACAAAATCAGATTTATAGCATGCTGACCCTTGAAGGTGATAGGCGAGCCGGAGATATTTCCATTCAGTTTCAGGTACGCTATCAATGATCCTGTAAATGTCAGTCCCCCTATAAAAACGGAGACAATAATACTAATCACAGTCACTAGTTCTATAGACTCCATATTGACTTCCGTGCGAAGGAAATAATCCGAAAGCGCAACAGAGAAGGAAGCTAAACCTCCAAAACCGTTGAAAATCGCTACCATCTCCGGCATCTTGGTCATCTCAACTTTATTGGCATAATAGAGTCCAATCGCCGATCCTAAAACTATACAGCCTAAAATCTCAACCAATGATATGGCATCAATCTGAAGCATGGTAGCCACTATGGCTATAAACATCCCCAACGCAGATAGACGGTTGCCTTGCCTTGCTGACTTGGTTTTGTTCATCATTTTCATCCCCAGCACAAACAAGACTGAGGCAATCAGGTAGGCTAATTCTATGGCTATACTCATTTTTTCTTGAACATTTTAAGCATACGATCTGTGACAGTGTAGCCGCCGACTACGTTGATGGTGGCGAGCACCAGGGCTACCATGCCCAGCCATTTACTGAGGGTGGTATAGCCCATTTCATTACAGGCTAAAAGCGCTCCCACTATAGTAATTCCGGAAATGGCATTGGAGCCGGACATCAAAGGCGTATGCAAGGTTGGGGGAACTTTTGCAATCAGTTCAAACCCCAGAAAACTCGCGAGAACAAGTATATAAATCAGAATAATCAGTGCTTCTGAGCTCATAATTTGAAAAGTTTAATTTTTACTTATTTAATACTTTATTGGTAAATTCATGCACCACCTGACCTTCATAAGTGATCAAAACACCTTTGGTGATTTCTTCTTCCCGATCCAGGTTGAATCCATCTTTGGTAGCTAAATGCAGCAATAAGGTGCTGATGTTAGTTGCATAAAGTTGAGAGGCATTGGTAGACATAAGTGATGGTAAGTTGGACTCACCAATTATTGTCACTCCATATTTTCGGACGATTTGGTCTTTTTCAGAGATCTCACAATTGCCACCTGACTCCACTGCCATATCCACGATCACAGCACCTTTCTTCATGCTTTTGACCATCTCCTCAGTTACTAGAATAGGGGATTTTTTACCCATGACCAATGCGGTAGTAATCACGAGGTCGGAATCCTTGATTTTATTTTGAATAAGTTCTTTTTGCTTTTGTAAAAACTCAGCAGAAACCTCCGCAGCATAGCCACCCTCCACTTTCACTTCTTCCGCTCCTTCCACAGTCAAAAATCTACCTCCAAGAGACTCCACTTGCTCCTTGGTCTCCGGACGTACATCACTTACCTCCACTACTGCACCAAGCCTCTTGGCAGTAGCAATCGCCTGTAAACCCGCTACTCCTGCTCCAAAAATCAACACCTTAGCCGGTGTGATCGTACCCGAAGCAGTCATCATCAGAGGAAATATCTTTTCAAGATAGTTTGCGCCTAAAATCACTGATTTATATCCTGCAAGATTGGCTTGGGAACTTAGGCAATCCATTTTCTGTGCACGTGAGATTCTAGGCACGGCATCCATTGAAAATGAAGTGATGGATTTCTTATTCAATTCAGCGAGCACTTCCGGATGGTTGTACGCATACATGATGGATATGCAAGCGGACCCGTTTTTCATTTGTGCCACTTCTTCTATCGAAAAAAGATTAACTTTAAGAAGCACATCAGAAGCAAAAACATCAGACGCAGTTCCTATGACCGCACCAGCCTCTGTATAATCTTCATCCGAAAAGTTAGAATTGACTCCAGCTCCTTGCTCCACCGTGACCGTAAATTCTTTCTTGATCAATTGCTTGATGACATCGGGACTGAGTGCGACCCTATTCTCACCCTCCTTAGTCTCTTTTAAAACTCCTATTTTCATGTCAGGCTATTTCTATATATTTATTTCAAAGCTATTGCGATTCGATAGTTCAAAGAAAGTATGAAATTATTGTTTCAGCTACCTGCATTAACCTGATTTTCTACTATTTCTTGATATTTTCTATGGACAAATGGAAAATTCTAAAAATAAAACTTAAACCAAAAAACTAACATTTCAACCGTTGAGCTATCGATTGCGCAGTAATTTCAATCCAACTTTTCCAGTTTCACCCAATTTTTTTGGGATAAGTCGCATTATAGCACCCACTCTATTTGAAAATATGTGTTTAAGATGAATTTCAGCTTTACCACTGATCATTCCATATCCAACCTTTAAAAACAAACAGGATTCATCCAGAAAAATAAATTCTTATTTTTAGAATACTTATTTGACCTAAAATTAATAACCTCATGCAGAACCGTAAGAAAAATTCTCAGGGACAGACCCGAAGGGATTTTATTAAAAATGCAGCGATTGCCTCCTCTTTTATGATTGTTCCCCGACATGTTCTGGGCGGAGTAGGATTTATTGCGCCAAGTGACCAATTGAATTTAGCAGCAATCGGAGCCGGTGGAAAAGGTGCCAGCGATATTAGAAATGCCTCAGTAAACGGGCGTGAAAGAGTAGCTGCACTTTGTGATGTTGATTTTTCGGGATCTGCTAAAGCTTCAGTAGAGAGATTCCCAGATGCAAAACGCTATGCTGATTTCCGCGAAATGCTGGATAAAGAAAAAGACATCGATGCGGTGACTATTTCTACCCCAGATCATGTCCATGGTCCAGCAGCAAAATATGCAATGGAACGTGGCAAGCATGTCTATGTGCAGAAACCAATGACTCACAACATCAAGGAAGCAAGGATGCTGACCGAGATGGCAAGAAGCCAAAAAGTGGTAACCCAAATGGGAAATCAAGGCGGATCCAATGAGCTATTGAAGCTTGTCCAAAAATGGGTAGATGATGACAAAATCGGAAAAATCTCTAAAGTAGAAGTTTGGACCAACAGACCAGTTTGGCCACAAGGCGGTGCATTTCCTAAACCAAATCCAAGTGCAAAACCTGAGGCTCTAAACTGGGACCTTTGGCTAGGTCCAGCTCCGGAAATTCCTTATACACCGGAACTTCATCCATTCAGCTGGAGAGGTTGGTGGAATTATGGTACCGGCGCTCTTGGAGATGTAGGATGTCACCTAATTGATATACCTTTCAGAACTCTGGGATTACACTACCCAACAGATGCGGAATGTAGCGTTGGTTCAGTATACAGCGGAATGTGGACTCCGGATTATCATCCAGATGGATGCCCTGCCTCCTCATTTATATCCTTGAATTTTGATGCTACAGCTAAAAGCAAGTCGCCAATCAATATGACGTGGATGGATGGTGGAATAAAACCTGCACATCCAGATATCATTCCTGCCGATCAGGAAATAGGTGGCGGAGCAAACGGTGTATTGATCATTGGTGAAAAAGGAATTATTGCTACGAATATCAATGATTCTTCTCCATTGATGCCAAAGCTTTATCTGAACGACGGAACCCAGGAATTTGGCCCACAGACTGAAGAGAATATCGAACCGGAATACGGTCACCAGAGAAAATGGGTTGATGCATGTAAAGCAGGTTTCGGAAGTGAGGAGCATAAAGGCTTGACGTCTTCTTTCGACTACGCAGGGCCGATGACTGAAACAGTTCTAATGGGTAACCTCGCTATCCGCAGCTACATGCTTCGTAGAGAAAACAGTAAAGGTCAACCTGAATTCTACGGTCGTAAGAAATTGCTTTGGGATGGAGACAAACTTCTCATCACAAACTTCGAAGAAGCCAACCAATTTGTAGGAAGAACGTACAGAGAAGGGTGGGAAATGTAATTTTCTCTCAGAAATAAATCAGTCGAAACCCGTTCAAGTTGATTTTGAACGGGTTTCGATATTTTAAAACCTATGTATAAACCAATCAATTCTTAAATCTCTCCAACCAGAAATCTTCTTCAGACTTCTTTGAAATGAATTTAGATTAGATATATTGTGGCAATCGTGAGTTAAGTCTAAGAAATCACTAGAAAAACTAGAAATAATCAACAAAAAGTAGGATTTTATTTATAATAATCCCTCTCAAGTTTTTTAAAATGATGATCACCTTAGATTGGCAGGAAAAAAATAAATAATAAATGGCACAAATGATTAAAAAGGGAAAAGAACTAATACGTATCTGTCCTACCAATACGCTCAAAATTGAATATTCTGTCGATGAAGGCGAGAGTTGGAATCAAAGATATATGGGAAATCCTGCCAGTCCAGGTGAATTTACAGAACTATCTGATGGTGGAAAAGAATTGTTAGGAGAAGGTCCTAAGGGTAATTTTTATTCCAAAAATAAAGGCAAATCCTGGCACAAAAGATAATTAATTCTTCCAGGTCTGAATAGCTTCTTTCATACAGTTAGCTTATTCGGTCACCTACCTCCTATAGAGAAACTTTTATTATTCCTGCTCTAAACAAGCCGCAGAATTAGACAGGTTTAATTTTAAAAATCAAGAAAAGCTACCTTCAGTATTTCTAATTAGGCTCTACTACCAGTGGTGAGCCAACAGTAATTTAGCCAATTCAACTCATAGTAAGGATTGTCTTTCTCTTGATTTTTGGATACCTTAAACCATGACATCTTCTGTTAGTCTAACTTGAAATTCTTTGGGCCATGCTGAAAAAAATCGGATTAGTAATTTTAGTCGTCTTAGTAATCATACAGTTTATCCCTTATGAGAAAAACGAGGGAAAACCTGCTGAGCATCCTATTTCTGGCAGTTACGATATTCCTGACAATGTAAACAAGTTACTCATAAATGCTTGTAATAATTGCCATACCAATACCTCCGAATATCCATGGTATGCCAGCATAGAACCAGTAGGATTTTGGTTAAACGGGCACATTCAGGATGGCAAGAGACATTTGAATTTCGACGAATTCACTAATCGTCCATTGGCTTGGCAAAATCATAAATTTGAAGAGACTATTGAGATGGTTGAGGACCAGGAGATGCCGCTAGAGTCCTATACTTATTTCGGACTTCATCCTGAAGCAAACCTTTCAGAAGCTGATCGACAATTAATTATCGATTGGGCTAATGATCAAATGGCATATCTCAAGGCAACATATCCGGCTGATAGTTTGGTAATGAAGAGAAGATAACCTCCAGAGTAAGACGTCAGATGAGTTTTATAGGTCAGAGTGAGCTGATTTTCTTATTTAGAAATACACCAAAAAACCCTTAGGGAAATTTGAGTGTGCATTTTTATTTCAGCGAGATCATTCAACTGAGCCAATTTTTGTATAAAACGAAGCTGGTTTCTTATCCTTGGAAAGTGAAATATCCATGAAATTCACGCGATTTCTATCGCCAGATATTTCTCCGTTTTCTACTTTTTGCCAAGCTATAGACGTAGGCATGCTAATTTCATTTACCTGAGCCCATTCATCATATTTGACCCAATTAGGAGGACCATCTTTCAGTTCCTTTCCAAATGTAGCCTTATAACCCAACCATGACATTTGATAGGTTTCAGGATCATAATGTAACATGTATACATCTTTGGAAGAAGATCCCACTCCTGCAGCATAGGTGATCTTAAAGCCAGGATAATTTTTGCCTCCATAAGCTAAAGGCGGTGTTTCATCGTAAGAAATGCCTTTATCCGCCATCACAAAAGGCATAGCGAAAAAGTAAAACATCAGGTTATGTCTAAATGAAGGATCATCATTGTATTCACCTGACTTTTCTTTAACCCAAGCTGAGTCTCCATCAAATCCAATATCAAATGAAGGCGTCATCACTCTATCCATTCTGGAATGTAAGTCTATGGTATGTATCTCGTTGAATTCTCCTTTGGGAATTGAAAATTGAAGCGTTTGCATTTCATTCCAGTTCTGTAAACCTCCATGGGCGTTCATCACTTTCAACAATTCTGTAGGTAATCTGTCCACAGAATTGTCAGTTTGCTCCACTTCTCCAGATGAGCATGCGAATAGTCCAAATACCAAATAAATTCCAAGCGCTAGATTTTTCATAGCAACAAAATTGACTCAAAAAGATTATGACTGCAAGCATACAACTGGCTAACAACGTCTTATGGAAGACAAATCTGAAATTTTACAGCAAAAATTAAAAACAACTACTCTCTAGTTTAGTTAATCTGAAAATTTTGTTCCCTGAATAAAATCCGATTCACATACAGACTATTTTTACTCTAGGCTAACCTACCTTCCTAAAAAATTTATGAGATTACGAACGTTTGAATCATTCTGGCTCATAAAAAACGGGCTATTGCATAGTTATCCTTTTTTAGACAAAGCTTTAAAGACGGATATTCTGGTTATCGGAGGAGGTATAACAGGCGCTTTGGTTAGTCATGCTTTGATGGAAAAAGGCTATCAGGTGGCACTGATTGAGAAGAGAGATATCGCGCAGGGAAGCACTTCAGCCACCACGAGCATGCTTCAATATGAGATCGACGTTTCTCTGACGGATCTTGCGGAGCAAATTGGAGAAAAAGCCGCTGCAACCTGTTATCAAGCAGGCAGAAGAGCGATTCAAGCCATAGCGAAATTGGTTAAAGAAAACAAACTGGACTGCGGCTTTGAGTCCAAGGAGTCTCTTTATTTTGCACATAGTAAGGAAGCCGCAAAGAAATTAAAACAAGAGTTTGAGATAAGGGAAAAACATAAGCTAGGAGTTACCTGGCTATCGGCTAAAGAAATCAAAACTACTTACGGTATTATCTGCTTTGGGGGAATCCTTTCCGATACAGCAGCGAGTTTGGATGCCTATAAATTCGCTCATGAACTCATCAAATTAAATGTGGATCGAGGCATGAAAGTCTATGATCAAACGGAGATTACTGAATTCAAGTTAAATCAAAAAAAGCCGGAAGTTCTCACCAGTGATGGAGTGAAGATTTCCTGTGGCAAAGTGATTTTCTGTTCTGGTTTTGAAACTACCAGAATGCTTAAGGAAAATATTGCTGATTTATTTGACACCTATGCTACAGTCAGTGAACAACGTATCACCTTAAAGCCAAAATTTTACAAAACTCTCTTTTGGAATACATCCGAGCCATATTTATACATGAGGATGACGGATGATGGCCGCCTGCTCATAGGTGGTGAGGATTCTCAATTCCGTATGCCACTGTTCCAACAAAGTATCAAGGAAAAAAAATCCACTAAACTTCAAGAGACATTACAAGAGATAATGCCATCTATCGATTTTATCGAAGATTTCAGCTGGGCTGGTACTTTCGGATCAACTAAAGATGGTTTGCCTTATATTGGAAAATCACCCGAATATGACAATTCCCTATTTGTCTTAGGTTTCGGGGGCAATGGTATTACTTTTTCCATTCAGGCGATGGACATAATCACCGCGCTTTTAGAAGGTGAAAATCCGGAATTGGCAGAATATTATAGATTTGGGAGATAAACATAGAGTCTCTTAAAAGTGAATGCCTTATTTTTAAAATATGAGCAAAATCCAAGATACCGAAGTAAGATGGGGAATTCTCGGCGTAGGAAATGTCTGCGAAGTGAAATCAGCCCCTGCAATGAATCTCGTTTTAAATAGCAAAATAGAGGCTGTGATGCGTCGCTCGGAAGAAAAAGTGAAAGACTACGCTGAGCGTCACGGAGTCTCCAAGTGGTACACTTCCGCTACAGACCTGATCAATGATCCTGAAGTCAACGCCATCTACATTGCCACTCCTCCAAATGCCCATCTGGAATTGGCAAAACTTGCCGCGGCAGCGGGAAAGCCCGTCTACGTAGAAAAACCCATGGCTAGGACACACGCCGAATGCATGGAAATGATTGAAGTGTGCGAGAAAGCAAATGTCCCGCTTTACGTAGCATATTACAGAAGAGAATTACCTCATTTTCTTAAAATCAAAGAACTTATAGAAGCGGGGGTTTTAGGAACAATACGAACTGTCCATATCAACCTCAAGCAAACATTAAAACCTCAGGTAATTTCCCACGTGGAGACCAATTGGAGAATTGATCCTCAAATCGCCGGAGGAGGATACTTTTTTGATTTGGCCTCACACCAACTGGATCTGATGGATTTTTTCTTCGGGAAAATCACTCACGCTTACGGCTTTGCTTCCAATCAGGCTAAAACATACGAAGCAGAAGATATTGTCACAGGAAGTTTTGTCTTCGATAGTGGCGTTCTTGGCTCAGGTAACTGGTGTTTTACGACTTCAGCAAATGCAGAAATTGACGAAACCATCATTTATGGTAGCAAAGGGAATATCCGTTTTGCGACTTTTGGAAAAGGGGAATTCGAATTAGACACGGATGAAAAAGGAATAGAGACCTTCTCTTTCGAATTACCTAAACACATTCAGGAACCTCTAATCAAAACCATAGTCGGAGATCTGCTAGGAACGGCAACCTGCAAAAGCACAGGTATAAGTGGAGCAAGAGCCAATTGGGCTATGGATCAATTGGTGAAGGCAAGAGTGTAATATCCCATCGGGTAAACTCAGGGCATTTTTTAGCCAGAATTTTACGCTCATCCGAATTTTCTTATTCTCTACTTAGTTTAATCAAGCATGTGGCACTTCGCTGCTTTTGAACTAACCATTTTTAATCATTACAATCAATGGACTTAAAATTAGAAGACAAAAAAGTATTTATCTCTGGTTCCACTGCTGGAATTGGTTATGCTACCGCAAAGAGATTCCTGATGGAAGGAGCAACAGTAATTATTAACGGCAGATCTCAAGAAGGCATAGATAAGGCTATCTCAGAACTAAAATCGGAAACTGGTTCTGATAAAGTCACCGGGATTCCGGCAGATTTCTCCAAAGTGGAAGAAGTAGACAACTTATTGGAAGCACTTCCTGAAGTAGATATTCTGATCAACAATGCTGGCATTTTTGAGCCAAAAGCTTTTGCTGAAATTCCTGACGAAGATTGGTTTAGGTTTTTTGAAGTAAATGTGCTTAGCGGAATCAGGCTATCCAGGCAGTATTTTCCTAAAATGCTGGAAAAAAACTGGGGCAGAATCATCTTCATCTCAAGTGAATCAGGCGTATTTATTCCTGATGAAATGATTCATTATGGCATGACTAAAACTGCTCAGCTCGCCGTGGCAAGAGGTTTGGCTGAGCTTACCAAAGGCACCAATGTCACCGTTAACTCAATTTTGCCTGGACCAACAAAATCCAAAGGTGTAGGCAAATTCATCGAAGATATGTCATCTTCAAGTGGAAAATCCGTTGAAAAGGTTGAGGAAGAATTCTTTCAGGACATGAGGCCAACTTCATTGATTCAGCGCTTTGCATCCGTAGAAGAAGTGGCAGATACGTTAGTTTATTACTCAAGCCCGTTGGCTTCAGCTACCAATGGCGCATCAATCCGCGTCGAAGGTGGATTGGTGAAATCAATTATCTAAATAAGTATTGCCTTGTCAATACAATATTTGTTTATTGACAAAGCAAAACCACGATTAAATCATGCTGAAGGGTATTTTTGGAAAGCTATTTCTTTGGTCAAGACCATCAGGTCTTATTAAAGGATTTCAAATTTATTCTTCAGTATTTTTTTTCATCCTGATCAGTTTCACTGCTTTTTCGCAGCAAACTAAAGACGACTGGCTGCTTTTCAATAAATCCTTTCCTGCAGAATTAACTACCACTTCAGAGAACGAACTCACCCTCAGCAATGGACTCGTGCAGCGCAGCTTTTACCTCTCCCCCAACCTAGTTTGTTACGATTTTAAAAATCTCATGAATGGAGAGCAACTCCTTCGTTCAGTTTTGCCTGAAGCCAGACTTACTATTGATGGGGAAAAATATGATGTCGGAGGAAAACTCGAGCTATCCGAAAAAGGCTATTTTCTGAATCAATGGCTTAAAGATTTGGAAAAAGGAGATAATAATTTCCAGTACCAAAGCTATAAAGTCTCTGAAATCACTCCCCACTTCTCCACAAAAATTGCTTACTGGACAGGCAAACCTCTTCCCGCAAAAGGTATCAAAATTTCATTTTCTTACACACATCCAAAACTTTCAGGCTTTGCTCTTGAGGTGCACTATGAAATTTTTGACAATCTTCCGCTAATCTCAAAGTACCTGACGATTGACAATCAAGGCAATAGAACCTACCAACTCGATCAGGTCAAGCACGAAATGCTGGCTGTCGTAGAGGAGGAATCTGCTGTGGTAGGTGCCACCGACAAAATGAAAAAGCAGCATCAACTGTATGTTGAAAACAATTTTGCCTTCAATAATGCCATGCACGCCGAACTAAGCAACCAGGCTTCACATTGGAAAATGGACTCCAGCTATACTTCTCAAGTCAATTATAACTACGAAACACCGGCAGTTTTGGAAATATATCCTGAGAAAGGTGTGGGGATTTCGCTTGGACCGGGTGAGGCTTTTGAATCAATCCGGAGCTACGAACTCGTGCTGGACAGTTATGATCGGGAGAGAAATGGATTGGCAAGGAAGAAGATGTACCGAACCATTGCCCCATGGGTGCTTCAGAATCCAATATTTATGCACTTGGTGAGCAAAAATGATGAAGAGGTAAAAACTGCCATAGATCAGTGTGTAGCCACAGGTTATGAAGCATTGATTCTCAGTTTTGGTAGCCACATTAATATGGAAGACAATTCACCCGAAAATATCTCCCGCTGGAAATCGCTCGCGGATTACGCACATGAACGGGGAATAAAAATCGGCGGGTACTCACTTTTTAGCTCCCGAAGTATAAATGCC
>TARA_R110002012_G_scaffold77282_17_pt1 | contig 38981 bp, 27 predicted proteins | sample TARA_R110002012 | Tara Oceans TARA_R110002012 (sample SAMEA4396515) | marine metagenome | biome: Westerlies Biome; feature: [DCM] deep chlorophyll maximum layer (ENVO:01000326); material: water (ENVO:00002006), including particulate matter (ENVO:01000060) such as... | depth 40 m
ACAGACCACGTATAGCGTTCATCCGCAGGGTCGATTCATTGACCATGTCGGCGAACTCGCGATAGCGGTCCTGGGCGTTGCCGCGCACGGCATGCTGCAGGGTTGCCACTGCATCCGGGGTCCAGGCGTGTTCTTCGCCGCGCATCCGGTAGGCATACTCGCCGCCCACTTCCAGCGAGGTGGCAAGCACCGGATCGTTGGAGAACGCCAGACGGTGACGCTCGGCCGTTTCGGATGCGACTTCGGCCAGTCCGACGCCTTCGATGGTCGTTGCCGTGCCCGTGAAATAGGTTTTGACGAACTCGCTCGACAGTCCGATCGCATCGAAGATCTGCGCTCCGCAATAGGACTGATAGGTCGAGATCCCCATCTTCGACATCACCTTGAGGATGCCCTTGCCGATCGCCTTGATGTAGCGCGAGACAACCTCGTACTGGTCGACTTCCGGCGGGAACTCGCCGCGCGCATGCATGTCGAGCAGCGTGTCGAAGGCGAGATACGGGTTGATCGCTTCCGCACCATAGCCGGCGAGGCAAGCAAAGTGATGGATCTCGCGCGGCTCGCCTGATTCCACCACCAGCCCGACGGAAGTCCGCAGACCCTTGCGGATCAGGTGATGATGCACCGCCGCCGTCGCCAGCAATGCCGGGATCGCGATCCGGTCCGGACCGATCTGACGGTCAGACAGGATGATGATGTTGTAGCCGCCGGTCACAGCCTCTTCGGCCCGGTCGCAAAGCCGGTCGAGTGCGGCCTTCATGCCATCCGAACCCTTGTCGCTCGAATAGGTGAAGTCGAGCGTCTTGGTGTCGAAGCGATCTTCGGTATGGCCGATCGAGCGGATCTTTTCGAGATCGCCATTGGTAAGAATCGGCTGACGCACCTCGAGCCGCTTCTTCTTCGCCGCACCCTTGTGATCAAGAATGTTCGGGCGTGGCCCGATGAAGGAGACCAGGCTCATCACCAGCTCTTCACGGATCGGATCGATCGGCGGGTTGGTGACCTGGGCAAAGTTCTGCTTGAAATAGGTGTAAAGCAGCTTCGACTTTTGCGACATGGCGGAAATCGGCGTGTCCGTGCCCATCGAGCCGATGGCTTCCTGCCCTGTGGTCGCCATTGGCGCCATCAGGATCTTGGTGTCTTCCTGCGAGTAGCCGAATGCCTGCTGGCGATCGAGCAGCGAGACATCCTTGCGAAGCGCGCGCGGTTCAACCGGCTTAAGGTCTTCGAGGATCAGCTGGGTGCGCTCAAGCCACTCGCGGTAAGGGTGCTTTGCCGCCAGCCCCGACTTGACCTCGGCGTCGGAAATGATCCGGCCTTCTTCCATGTCGATGAGCAGCATCTTGCCCGGCTGTAGCCGCCACTTCTTGACGATCGAGCTTTCGTCCACCGGCAAAACACCAGCTTCCGAGGCCATGATCACCCGGTCATCATCGGTGACGATATAGCGTGCAGGACGCAGGCCGTTACGGTCGAGCGTGGCGCCGATCTGGACGCCGTCGGTAAAGGCCACCGCAGCCGGACCGTCCCAGGGCTCCATCAAGGCGGCGTGATACTCGTAGAACGCCTTGCGGTCTTCGCTCATCAGCGCGTTGCCGGCCCAGGCTTCCGGGATCAGCATCATCACCGCATGCGCCATCGAGTAGCCGCCACGGATCAGGAATTCGAGCGCGTTGTCGAAGCACGCCGTGTCGGACTGGCCTTCATAGGAAATCGGCCACAGCTTGGAGATATCGTCGCCGAACAAAGGCGATGAGACCGACGCCTGACGCGCCGCCATCCAGTTGACGTTGCCGCGCAAAGTGTTGATTTCACCGTTATGCGCCACCATCCGGTAGGGGTGGGCAAGCTTCCATGAGGGGAACGTGTTGGTCGAGAACCGCTGGTGCACCAGCGCCACTGCGGATTCAAACCGCGGGTCGCTCAGGTCCTTGTAGTAGGCCCCGACCTGGTAGGCCAGGAACATGCCCTTGTAGACCACGGTCTGCGTGGACAGCGACACGAAGTAGAAGCCGTCATCGCCATCGTCGATCTCGTTGTAGACCCGGTTCGAGATCACCTTGCGCAGCACGAACAGTTGGCGCTTGAAATCGGACTGATCTTCCACGCCGTCGCCACGGCCAATGAACACCTGGACATGGCGCGGCTCGGTTGCGGCGATCTCGGGCGCCTTCGACAGCGACGAATTGTCGACCGGCACATCGCGGAAGCCGAGCAGGGTCTGGCCTTCGTCAGCAACAACCTCGGCAATAATGCCCTTGAGGTGCTCGCAAAGGGTCTCGTCCTGCGGCATGAAGATGAAACCCACGGCGTAGTCGCCGGCGGCAGGCAGCGTCACGCCTTGTTCGGCCATTTCTTCGCGGAAGAAACGGTCCGGGATCTGCACCAGCAGGCCGGCGCCATCGCCCATCAGCGGGTCTGCGCCAACCGCACCGCGGTGAGTGAGGTTTTCGAGCATGAAAAGGCCGTCGCGCACGATCTGGTGCGATTTCTGACCCTTCATGTGCGCAACAAAGCCGACGCCGCAGGCATCATGTTCGTTACGGGGATCGTAAAGACCCTGTTTGTGCGGCAATCCAAAGGTCTGCGCGGTGGTCGGCTTGCGATCGGCACGAGCCTCGCAAGCGGTAACGTCCGTCAGAGATGGTGTAAGGTCTGCCATCTTCATTCCTCCTTCATGGCCGCCGTAGCGGTTGATCCCGGCCCATCGTTCGCCCCCGCCGGGTGCGGCGACGCTTTACGTTCCGGATACAATTGTCGTCTGGCCATGCGCGCCTATCAGCTTCACCCGGTGTGTGCGGGCGCGCGGCGTGGTTTTGTATCATGAAGGGGCAGTACGGTCACCATGAACCGCCGCATCGCATTAATGGCAGATGCTGGTGTCAGCCCCTTGTATCCATTCAGGCCTTTGCCAGTGAACCCTGTCAGACACAAATAGGACAGTAAGGCTGTCCTATTTCGATAGTTCTATGACAGAATGCTGGGCGTTGCGCAAGATACCGACCTCAAAAAACCGCAGGCGCACGACCTTAAATGATCAAACAGGTCAACGGCGCGCAATTTAATTGCTCAGACGCGCATTAATCTGGTGTTTTGCTGTTACGGGCATGGAATCACCCTGGGAAGCTCTGTTCTTCCGGCATCTCTTCAAAGCCGTCCTTGCTCACCCCCTACGGCCGGGCAGGCTCTTTGAAACCCTGCCAATTCATGCCATAGCCCAACCACCAACACACCCTATCGGAGACCCAACGGCATGATCTTCACCTCGGACAACTGGGCCGGCGCTCACCCTTCCATCGCAGCCTCGCTGACCGCCCATTCGACCGGCTTTGCTCCGGCTTACGGCACCAGCGATCTGGATCGCAAGGTAGAGCAGAAGTTCAACGAGGTGTTTGGACAAGAGGTCGCGGTTTTCTTTGTCGGGACCGGCACCGCCGCAAACTCTCTGGCACTGTCGACGGTCAACCGGCCAGGCGGTGTTTCCTTCTGCCATAGCGAAGCCCACGTCATCGCCGATGAATGCGGCGCGCCTGAATTTTTCAGCCATGGCTCGAGGCTCGCACCGGTCGACGGGCTGGAAGGAAAGATGGACCCGGCCAGTCTGGAGGCGCAGATCGCGCGCTTCCCGGCGGGCTTTGTTCATGCCGGCCAGCCGATGGCGATCACGCTCACTCAGGCGACCGAATCCGGCACCATCTACACCGCTGATGAAATCCGTGCGATTTCGGCCATCGCCAAGGCGCATGGCCTGCCGTTGCATATGGATGGCGCGCGCTTTGCCAATGCGCTGGTCGCGCTTGACCTCACACCAGCGCAGATGACAGCCGACCTGGGTGTCGACATTGTTTCCTTTGGCGGTACCAAAAACGGATGCTGGTGCGCCGAAGCCCTGGTGTTTCTCAAGCCGGAGATGGCCAACCAGACCCCCTTCATCCGCAAACGTGCGGCGCATCTGTTTTCCAAGAGCCGCTTCATCGCAGCCCAGTTCGACGCCTATTTCGAGGACGGTCTCTGGCTTGAGATCGCACGGCATGCAAACGCCATGTCTGCCCGCCTGCAATCGGGCATCAACAGTTCGGCCAACGCGCGCCTGGCGTGGCAAAGCCCCGCAAACGAGACCTTCCCCATTGTCTCGAAGGCGCTTTCCAAACAGCTTTCGGACAAGGGCGCAATGTTTTACGAATGGGCGGCTCCGCGCTCGGTGGCGCACATGGTCGGCCCGGACGAAACCATGCTCAGGCTGGTGACCAGCTTCGCCACAACCGAGGACCATGTCGATCAGTTCATCGACATGATCGGCTGAGTTCAGCATCCAGGGCTCGCCCCTTCTACACAAAGCGGTTTCCATCACGTCCGGCTCACGCGCAAGTGATGCCGGATAACGTGCGCTTGATTTCCAAGTGATGATTGATGTTGTCATGGTTGTTCTGCCGGACAGAAATAGTTCGGAACAAGGTCTAAGAACATCCAAGGAGAACAGCATGTCACAGAAAACAATTGTCGGCGCATCAGCTCTTGCTGGCGCAGTAGCCATGGCCATTTCAGGCGCCACATTCCTCGGCTCGACGCAGGGCGCAGCGGCAGCCACTGAAAAATGCTATGGTGTTGCAATGGCAGGCAAGAACGATTGCGCTGCAGGTCCCGGCACCACCTGCGCCGGAACATCCAAGGTCGATTACCAGGGCAATGCCTGGAAAAGCGTCGATGCTGGAACCTGCGCCACGATGAGTGTCGAAGGTGGCCGCATGGGTTCGCTTGAGCCACTGGATCGCGACCTGCCGGCCTGATCCGGAAAAACACTGGCAAACGGGAATTTCGAAATGACGCAGGTCGCCCCCACATCGCCGATTGTCACGACGTCCCGTTTTCCAGACGGCCCGCTCCCGCCGCGTGCGGGGGCGGGTCTCAAGACAGAACACATCGACGCCATCCTGGCCGATGACTACCGGATCGGCTTTCTCGAGGTCCATGCCGAAAACTACATGGGCGACGGCGGTCCCGCGCACCGAGGACTGGAAGCCATTCGCGCCGAGTTTCCGCTCTCCGTTCATGGCGTCGGCCTCTCCATCGGATCTGAAAGCGGCATCAATCCCGACCATCTCGAGCGGCTCGCCAGGGTTGTCGAGCGCTATGAACCTGCGATGGTATCCGAGCACCTCGCCTGGTCCAGCCATGACGCGGGTTATTTCAACGATCTTCTGCCAGTGCCCTACAATGCCCGGACGCTTGACCGCGTGGTGGCCCATATCGGTCAGATCCAGGACCGGCTCAAGCGGCCGATCCTGCTGGAAAACCCCTCCACCTATGTGGCCTTTGAACAGACAACCATGAGCGAGACCGATTTCATCCGCGAAATCGCCCAGAAATCTGGTTGCGGCCTGTTGCTCGACATCAACAATGTCTTTGTCTCCGCCACCAATCATGGCTGGAAGCCGATGCATTACCTGCGCGATTTCCCGCTGGAACTGGTCGAGGAGATCCATCTCGCCGGCCACGCAGAGGACACTGACGACGAAGGTGATCTTCTGTTGATCGATGCCCACGACCGCCCGGTTTCCGACGAAGTGTGGAAACTTTACGAGATCGTCATCAGCCAGGCCGGCGCGCTGCCGACATTGGTCGAATGGGACAATGATGTGCCCGAATGGCCGGTGCTGCGCCGCGAGGCACGCCTGGCCGACGCCATTCTGGCCCGGCTCGGACCGGCTTCTCTGCTCGGATCCCGTCATGCCGCGGAGTGATGCAGTGACCGCAGGCGAGCAGCACGATTTCGGTGCAGCCCTGCTGGATTCTGACCTGCCGCTGCCCGAAGGCATCGTCGGCCCGCACGGCAAGAAGGCCGAAAAGCGCTTCGCAGTCTACCGCAACAATGTCACCGTCAGCCTCATCAACGCGCTGGCGGATATCTTCCCGGCCGTGCAACGGCTCGTCGGCGAGGATTTTTTCCGGGATATGGCGAGGCTTTACATCGCCAAGGAGCCACCGGGCTCCGCAGTCATCTTCGAATATGGTGGCGGATTTGCAGCATTCCTCGAAAACTTCGAGCCCCTCTCACGCTATCCCTACCTGGCAGATGTGGCGCGGCTGGAAAAAGCCTGGCTTGCGGCATTTCATGCAGCCGATGCAGCCCCCTTGCAGCCTGAGACCCTTGCAGCGATCCCGCCCGTCGGGCTCGCTGAACTCCGCTTCACTGCCCATCCGGCAGCACGCATCATTCAAAGTCCATTTGCCGCGATATCGATCTTCACGGCCAGTCGCGAACAGCGGCCACTTGACGACATCAAGTCGGCCACACCCGAAGACGGCCTCATCACCCGGCCCTCCGACGCTGTCGAGGTGCGGCAACTTCCGCCCGGGGCAGCAAAGTTCCTGGGCGCCTTGATCGCCGGGAACACGCTCGGCGAGGCCGCCGGCCAGACCATGGCCGATCACCCCGGCTTCGATCTGCCGGCCGCAATTTCAGCCATGCTTGAAGCCGGCGTGTTTTCCGCCTGTTCTGCTAGCCAGCCAAACCCGGAGCACACCCCATGAGATCTGCGATCGATTTTCTGACCAGCCTCCATGACCGCGTTTTCGGCTTTCTCGAGCGGATCGGCGACGCCTGGCTGCTCGGACTGATCGCCCGATTTGCATTTGCCGCCGTGCTGTGGGTCTATTTCCTGAATTCGGCCCGAACCAAGGTCGGCGATGGCTTCCTCGGGTTTTTCTCGATCTCGCCCGGCGCCTATTACCAGATTGCGCTTCCGGCGGTGGAAGCAGCCGGCGGAGACGTCGATGCGGTGGCTTTCCTGCCCTGGGGCCTCATAGTGGCGATGGGCACCTACGCCGAGTTCCTTCTGCCGCTGCTGATCGTCATCGGCCTGTTTTCCCGGCTGGCAGCTCTCGGAATGATCGGTTTCATCGCGGTGCAGACCTTTGTCGACATCACCGTTCACCAGATCGGGGCCGAAGCCATCGGCGGCTGGTTCGACAGGTTCCCCGACAGCGTCATTGCAGATCAACGCCTGCTGTGGATCGTGCCACTGTCCGTGATCATCCTCAAGGGGCCGGGATTGCTCTCCGTTGATGCCCTACTCAGCCGCTTTAAACCGGCCACATACCGGGCCTGACCCGGCGAACAACCCCTATCAATACGAAAATGGCGCCCAGTTGCCTGGGCGCCATAAAGCCTGTTCCACTTTGGGGGAGGATAGGATCAGGCCTGCGTGGCTTCGATCTGCTTCGTATCGGCGCCGGCATCCTTGGTGATGGCGATGCGGCGCGGCTTCATTGCCTCGGGGATCTCGCGAACCAGGTCGATATGCAGCAAGCCGTTGCGCAGCGATGCGCCGGTCACTTCGACATGGTCGGCAAGCTGGAAGCGGCGCTCGAAGGCGCGCTTGGCAATGCCGCGATACAGATACTGCGTGGTTTCGGCTTCACCGTCTTCAGCCTTCTCGCCCTTGACGGTCAGCACGTGTTCACGCGCTTCGATCGAAATCTCGGCTTCGTCGAAACCCGCAACCGCCATGGTGATGCGGTAGGTGCTTTCGCCGGTGCGTTCGATATTGTAGGGCGGATAGGACTGCGACTGATCGGTTGGAGCCATGCCATCGAGCATGGTCAGCAACTTGTCGAAACCGACAGTGGAACGGTAGAGGGGTGAAAAATCAACGTGACGCATAGGTGTCCTCCTTCAGAGCGACTAGAGTTTGCGTTGTGGCGATTGGGCTGCCCCGCATTGGGCGGCGTCCCTGCCAGCAGACCCGGTTTCCGGCGCCTGCAGCGATAATGTGGGAACTGTCTCAGGCCTGTTCAAGACCTTTTTAACATCGCCAATTCACGTTTTACCGGCCTGAACGCCAGATGAATTGCCCGTTCGGCGCGGGTTCAGCTGCGCTTCCCTATGCTCCTCCACATCAGGCACACACAGTCTGAATTTGCCCGGAGCATCCCGTCCCTTCTGCTCCAGGCGCCTGACCGGGGCCGCTCGCAATGTGGCTCCGGTCTTTTTCCTTTTGACCAAACCCGGCCGAAGCACTAATCCCGGGTCTTATGAGCGATGATCACCCCCTGCTGATCGGGACGGATGACAATCCGGTCCCCGGCAATCATGTCACCGGCTGGTTTGACAGCGTCGGCGGCAAGCGTTTGCGCTATGCGATCTTCAAATCCGCTGTCCCGGTCGCACGCGGGACCGTGGTTCTTCTGCAGGGCCGCAACGAATGCATCGAGAAATACTACGAGACCATCCGCCATTTCACCGCTCGCGGCCTCTGGGTCGCAACCTTTGATTGGCGCGGCCAGGGACTCTCCGATCGGCTGACGAAAAATCCGCTGCGCGGGCACATTCGGCGGTTTCGTGACCTCGAAGCCGATCTCTCCACTTTCCTTGAAACCATCGTGCTGCCCGAAGCACGGCTGCCGTTTTGCCTGGTGGCCCATTCCATGGGGGCGCTGGTCGCCCTTTCATTGGCGCCGAAGCTCACGAACCGCATCGAGCGGATGGTGCTGATTGCGCCCTTTATCGAACTGTCCAACCAGCCTCTGCCCAACTGGAGCATCCGGCTGGCAACCAGATTGCTGCGCATCACCGGCCTGGGCTGGCTCGGGTCGGGCAAGGACAGCTTCCCCAAACCGTTTGCCGGCAATTCGCTGACGACGGATCTTCAGCGATATGATCGAAACCAGGCCCTCTACGCGGCGCATCCCGAACTTCGCCTCGGCCCGCCCAGCGCCAGCTGGATAAACGAGATGCTGATCGCGATAGACCGCGTCAACGAGTTTGAACATCTCGACCAGATCAAGGTACCGACATTGATGATCGCAGCCGGCAACGACAGGATCGTTGCTGCACAGGCGATCGAGAGACTTGGAAACCGCTTCCGCGCCGGTCGCGCCATCACGATCGACGGCGCACGGCATGAATTGCTGCAGGAGGCCGACCGCTACCGCGTTCCGACGCTGGCGGCGATTGATGCCTTCATTCCGCCGGACCAGGCATCGGAACCGGCCCCAGCCGTCAGCTCCGGTTAAGCAGCTTCAGCACTTCGTCGTGCAGCGCGGCAGATCCGCTGGCCACGATGGTACCGCCCATTTCCGCGCTATCGCCAGTCCAGGTCGTCATCACGCCACCGGCCTGTTCGACCAGCGGGATCAGCCCGCCAACATCATAGGGCTTCAGGTCAGCCTCTACCACCAAGTCAATGTGCCCGGAAGCGACCATCGCATAGGCGTAGCAATCACAGCCGTAACGCGCCAGCTGAACGCTGGCTTCAACGCGCTTGTAGGAGGGCTCCAGTTCCGCGGAAAATATGTTCGGCGATGTCGTCATCATGATCGCCTGCTCCAGTGAAATGCCTTTTCGCGTGCTGAGCCGCGCCGTGTCGCCGTTGCGCGTCACACTGGCCTGCCCCGGCACCGCGATGAAGCGCTCGCCGGTGAAGGGTTGATCCATCATCCCCATCACCGCCTTGCCCTTGTGATAGAGACCGACAAGGGTCCCCCAAACGGGCAGGCCGGAAATGAACGCCCGGGTGCCGTCGATCGGGTCGATGACCCAGACATAATCCCGGTCGAGACCGACATCGCCATGCTCTTCGCCCAGAATGCCGTGCTCGGGATAGCGCTCGGAAATGAGCTTGCGGATCGCCTTCTCGGCAGCACGGTCGGCTTCCGTCACCGGATCAAACCCGCTCGCCTGCTTGTTGTCGATGGCAACCGGCATGCGAAAACGCGGAAGCGTTTCGGCTGCCGCCGCTTCAGCGATGGCGTCAAAGAAGGCGGTATCAGGAAGCATGTGAAATTCCGTGAGCAATAAGGGATGGCGGATAGGTCGTTTACAGATTTCGCCGGATTCCTGACCCGGTTGCACCTGAATTGCAAGGGTGGGCCTGCCGACAGCCGTTTCGCATGCGCACAAAGTTCAAAGCCCTGCCGGTTGACTTTTGTGCGATGCAGCATTAGTATTTGTTTACAGTCTCCGGACTGTGAATGCCCTCCTTGGGCGTTTCCTCCCTATATTTCACCGCGCCACCAGCGCGGTTTTTTTTGCCTCTTGTTTCAGGCCGGTTCCAGCATATCCGTTCCGAACGAACCATTGCGGTTCAAAAGCTGTGGCCTGTCACTCCGCAGCCAGCTGGTCTTCAGCCATACCTTCGTGAACATATCCCATCATCTCTCCGGCAAACTCGGCAAGATCAGCCTTGAGAAGGTCAAATCCCGTTTTTTTCTCCAAAGTGGCTTCATTGACGTAGAGCCCGCGATTGATCTCGATCTGCAACGCATGCAGACCGCGGCCCGGGCGGCCGTAATGCTCGGTGATGAACCCGCCGGCATAGGGCTTGTTGCGCACCACGTGGTAGCCGAGCCCGGACAGGAACGCCACCGCCGCCCGGGACAGGTCATGCGCCGCGCTCGCGCCGTAGCGGTCCCCGATGATGATGTCCGGTCTGCGACTGCCGCCCGCCACCCGCACATTGGCCGGCATCGAGTGGCAATCGATCAGGATCGCCTTGCCGAACTGGACATGGGTCTGGGCGATCAGCCGGCGCAGATTGGCGTGGTAGGGACGGTAAACCTGCTCGATCCGCGAAAGCCCCTCTTCGACACTCAGCCTGCCGCGGTAGATATCCATGTTCTCGGCCACCAGCCGCGGGATCGTCCCCAGCCCTCCGGCCACCCGCATCGAGCCTATATTGGCAAAGGGCGGCAACGGGCCGTCGAACATTCGCGGATCAAGCTCATAGGGTTCCCGGTTGACATCGAGCCAGGCGCGGGGGAATTGCGCCGCCAGCATCGGAGCGCCCATTTGCACCACATTGGCGAACAGCTCGTCGACATAGTGATCTTCCGAGCGCCGAATCGCCAACCGGTCGAGCCGCGACATTTTCAGGAACAATTCGGGGTAGATCCGTCCCGAATGCGGTGAATTGAACACAAATGGCTCTGTCTGCTGCAACGGGCGACGGATCTCGAATGGAGCAACCGCCTCGGCGCCGGCATCTGCTGTGGCTGTCGTGCCGGGCCTTTCGGCTTCGCGCATTTTTATCCCTCTACCCATGCAACTGCTTGAATCACCTTGCCAGTTGCCCCCACACCTGTCCAGTCCGGCACAAAAGCCGTCGCAAAATCGTCAATATTCACCTGATGTTTACTGGCACAATCCATAGATAGGGCAGATACAGCTCGACGAGCACGCTGACAGGTCTGGAAAACGAATGAACCCGAAAATTCTCCTCGCTGAAGACGACAATGACATGCGCCGGTTTCTGGTCAAGGCGCTGGAAAAAGCCGGCTACGAGGTCCGCTCCTTCGACAATGGCGCCAGCGCCTATGATCGCCTGCGTGAGGAACCCTTCTCGCTGCTGCTGACCGACATCGTCATGCCCGAAATGGACGGCATCGAACTGGCCCGCCGGGCAACCGAGCTCGATCCGGACCTCAAGGTCATGTTCATCACCGGTTTTGCAGCCGTGGCGCTGAACCCGGATTCGAAGGCGCCCAAGGATGCCAAGGTCCTCTCCAAGCCCTTCCATCTCCGTGACCTCGTCGACGAGGTCAACAAGATGATTCTCGCCGCCTGACGGCACCCCTGCCCAAAGGGCACCCGTCGCGAACCGACAAACTGCGTGTAACCGGACAAATCTGTCCGGGTTTTGCTGTTACGGGCAACATTTCCCGCGTCCGAAGCCAAGCCCTGCACGCTATCCGCAAAAGCGTCAAAAAACCGGTTGATTGCGTATTGACGGCACGGGGGGTTCTGTGGTGTATGCGGCCCATCGGATGGGCGTATAGCTCAGCGGGAGAGCACTACATTGACATTGTAGGGGTCACAGGTTCAATCCCTGTTACGCCCACCATTCGATCCCAAGCACCCAACACTTTGTTCGGGACCACGCAGTGGACGACGGGTTCACTGAACCTCCTGTAGCGTGCCGTTCTGTCTCACACTCAAGCTCAATTCCTGCATTTGCGCCTTCACCACATCTTGCAGGCGGTTCGGCATGTGCTTCGATTCATTCATTGCAGAACAGTTGGCCAATCACCTGCATGGTGCAAGCCGAGCCAGGCAGACCGCTCCGCTGGTCCAGAATCGCCTGCCATTTCCGAGCCCGTGAACTTCTCGCAATGAACTTTATGTGCGTCCCAGGGCGAGCTTCGGTCCAAAGATGCCGCCTTCCCCTCGCCCTCTCGCCCCGCAGCACGCTTACTGGGTCCGTGAACACGGCAGACGACATTGTCGCGAACGCTCATCCAACGAGAGCAGGCTGGCGGGAATGGCGGTCATTCACCGCGCCATCAACCAACGGCAGCAACCTGGCCGGACGTCACCCCGACATGACTTTCGCTGAGGGCTGCGAACACCGAGCCCACACCCACGAGCACAGGTTCATCGTATCCGATGATTGTCATTCCCTCGCCAAGGTCCCGCAGCGTCCCGGTCCAGCGTTCAAATCCTTTGCGGGCGACGGATCTGGAAATCACCACTGGCATCGATGGATCCATGCCGTTTTCGGTGAGCCGGGTCGCGATCTCGCCGGCCGTGCGGCCACCCATGTAGAACACAGTGGTGGTTCGGCGATCAGCGATACCGGCCCAGTCGAGATCATTCGGCAACTCGCCGTTGCGGCTGTGGCCGGTGACGAAACGGACCGACTGGGCTTGATCCCGGTGCGTCAGCGACACACCAAGCTGGGCGGCCATCGCCAGGGCCGAGGTGATGCCGGGAACCACCGACACGGCGATCCCCTCGTCCTGAAGCCGGGCGATCTCCTCGCCTGCCCGGCCAAAGATCATCGGATCACCACCCTTCAGCCGGACCACATGCTTGCCGGCCTTGGCAAGCGCGATCATGGTCGCATTGATGTCGTCCTGCTTGCAGCTCTCGCGGCCGCCGCGCTTGCCCACCAGCATGCGTCTGGCTTCGCGCCGCGCCAGTTCCAGCACCTCGCCGGAGACAAGATCATCAAACAGGATCACATCCGCCGCCTGCAACGCGCGGATGGCTTTCAGCGTCAGAAGCTCGGCGTCCCCCGGACCTGCGCCAACCAGCGTGACCCTGCCCTCTCCCTGCGATCCTGCAAGCTTGATCGCATTTGCCTGCCGCAGCAGCTCTTCGGGCGCGTGCCTGTCCGGCGCCGCGCCAAAAGCCCGGTCAACGAAACCTTCCCAGAAAGCCCTTCGCTGCGGCCCCGGAGCCAGCCGGTCGTTCACCGCCGTGCGGATTGACTGCGCCAGTTGCGCCCATGCGGCCAGTGCCGGCGGCACCAGGGTCTCGATCCGGCGTCTGATCGCCTGGCCGAGAATGGGGGCAGCGCCATCGGTGGAAATCGCGATGACGGCCGGCGAGCGGTTGACGATCGACCCGAACTGGAACTCGCACCAGGCCGGCTTGTCGATCACGTTGACAGCCACGCCTGCGGCCCGCGCCGCACAGTAGAAGGCCTGCGCCTCGCCGTCGCTCTCCGCGTCACAGATCGCAATCTGCATCGAGGCAAGGCACTGCGCCGACCACGGCCTCTGGTGCCAGACATAGGCACCCGGCACCGCAGTGGCGGCGATGAGATCGGCGAACACGGGATCAAGCTGCTCGGCATAGACATGAACCTTGGCCCCGGCGGCAGCCAGCAGCTCCGCCTTCCAGGCAGCAGCCTCGGATCCGCCGGCGATCAGAACCTTCTTGCCTTCAAGCTTGTAGAACACCGGCAGCGTCGCCAGCGGCGCCATCCGTTCCTGGCGCGACGGCGCGCGCCGCGATTTACTCGGCCGCAATGATCTGATGTTCATCGAGTATCACCTTGATTTCCGCTTTGCAGGAGCCGCAATTGGTGCCGGCGCTGGTGGCGCGCGCGACGGCGTCGACGCTGCCGCAACCACTGCGGATAGCGCCGATGATGTCGTTGACGCCGACATTCATGCAGGCACAGACGATGGCGCCCTTGTCCGGCATGTCGTTGGCTGGGCGGCCGGCGATGATCCGCCAGCGCGAAGACAGGTTGGCGTAATCCTGCTCGAGCTGATCGGCGGCCCAGCTGCGCGACACCGTGACCGGCTGCCGCGACAGATACACCGCGCCGAGCAGGGACGTGCCGTCAAAGGCGGCATGGCGGGTCACCCCGTTGGTAGGATCGGTGAAGGACAGCAGCGGGGTTCCTGCATCAATGCCCAAAGCCGCACAGATGAAGGACTGAACCTCGTCATGCACTTCAGCCAGTGCGAATTCCGCACGCCACCCACCAATACTGCGGGCGATTGCCCAATAGGCAGCAGACTCAAGCTCCGGCTTTTTGCGGCTGACCGCAAAGCCATACTGCGAGGCTTCAAACCTTGTCAGGCTGGCGGCGGTGTTCTTCAAGGCAGGCTGGCCGGAGACCGGATCGACAACCGGCGCCACCAGCCGGTCGACCCGGGCACATGAGGCCCACTGATCGGTCCAGTGCATCGGAACGAAGAGAGTGCCACGCTGCTGACGGTCGGTGATCAGCGCCCGCACCACGATCTCGCCCCGCTCGCTTGCAACGCGGACCAGATCCGCTTCACCGATGCCCAGAGCCCTGGCGTCGGCCGGATGGATCTCGGCAAAGGGTTCGGCGATATGCGCGGAGAGGCGCGGGCTTTTCGCCGTCCGTGTCATGGTGTGCCAATGGTCGCGAATGCGGCCTGTGTTCAGGGTAAATCTGTACTCGCTGCTTCCCGCCACCTGACGAGATGGCGCAACCGCGACAAACCGGGCCAGCCGGTCCGGCGTGAAGAACCCGCCATTGGCGAAGAAGCGTGTGTCGAGCATGAGCGGCTGATCGCCCGCCGGCCTTGGCCACTGGAATGGAGCCATCTCATCGTAGGCGGCATCGTCAATATCGGCGATCCCGCCAAGATCCAGATCGCGCGCGCCATCGTTCTCAAAGGCCGTCTGCGCCGCGTATTCGCGCATCACCGAAGCGGCATTGGGAAAATCAAACGCAACGGCATGGCCCATGCGCTTGCCGATTTCGGCCATCTGCCACCAGTCGGCCCGGGCCACTCCGGGCGCTGGCAGAAAGGCACGCTGGCGCGAGATCCGGCGCTCGGAATTGGTCACCGTGCCGTCCTTCTCGCCCCAGCCGAGCGACGGCAGTTTCACATCTGCGTGCCGGATGGTGTCGGTTTCCGCCATGATGTCGGAGACCACCACAAAGGGGCAGGCTGCAAGCGCCGCCTCGACCGCGCTCGCGTCCGGCATCGAATCCACCGGATTGGTGGCCATGATCCAGAGTGCCTTGATCTTGCCGTCAGCCACCGCCTGAAGCAGGTCGACCGCCTTGAGCCCCGGCTTGGCGGCAATCTTCGGCGATTTCCAGAAGTGCTGCACCCGGTCGCGATGTTCCGGATTTTCGATCTCCATATGGGCTGCCAGCATATTGGCAAGCCCGCCGACTTCCCGGCCTCCCATCGCATTGGGCTGACCGGTTACCGAGAACGGGCCCATGCCGGGCCTGCCGATACGGCCGGTGGCCAGATGGCAATTGAGGATGGCGTTGACCTTGTCGGTGCCGGTGGATGACTGGTTGACGCCCTGACTGTAGACCGTGACCACCTTTTCGGCTCCCGCCCACAGCGCGTAAAACTGCTCGAGCTGGGTGGCACTCAGCCCGGTTTGCGCCGCCAGGTCGGTCAAATCCTGAGCCCGGGCAACATCCAGCGCCTGATCGATGCCGCTGGTATGGGCGGCAACATAGACCTCATCTATAAAGCCGTTGTCGGCGAGATGCGCCAGCAGGCCAAGGAACAGGCTGACATCGCCATCGGGCGCAATGGCCAGATGCAGATCGGCAAGGTCGGCGGTCATTGTCCGGCGCGGATCGATCAGCACGATCCTCATCTCGGGCCGCGCCGCCTTGGCCGCCGCGATCCGCTGGTAGAGCACCGGGTGGCACCAGGCGAGGTTCGACCCGGTCAGCACCACCAGATCGGCAAGTTCGAGATCCTCGTAGGTTCCCGGCACCGTGTCCGAACCAAAGGCGCGGCGGTGGCCGGCAACCGAAGACGCCATGCAGAGCCGTGAATTGGTGTCGATATTGGCTGAGCCGATAAAGCCCTTCATCAGCTTGTTGGCGACGTAATAATCCTCGGTCAGCAACTGGCCCGAGACATAGAACGCCACGCTGTCCGGCCCGTGCTCGGCGATGGCTTGCGAAAACCTTGACGCCACAAGATCAAGCGCGGCGTCCCAAGACGCGCGTTGGCCTCCGACTTCCGGAAACAGCAGCCGCCCATCAAGATCGATGGTTTCGCCCAGCGCCGAGCCTTTCGAGCACAGGCGCCCGAGGTTTGCGGGGTGGTCCGGGTCGCCCTTGATCGTGACGGCGCCACCCTCCTCCAGGGTCGCCAGAACGCCGCAGCCCACCCCGCAATAGGGGCACGTTGTCTTGATCGTCGTGCCCGGATCGCCGTTCATTTCGACACGCCGAGGCCGAGAATGACCTCGTCACCATCGAGCCGCACCGGGATCGACAGGGTCTGTCCCTCGTCGGCGCCTTGCGCCTTGCCCGTCTCCAGACTGATCACCCAATTGTGCAACGGACAGGTGACGCAACCGTCATGCACGATGCCCTGGCTCAGGGGACCGTTTTTGTGCGGGCACTTGTCTTCGAGCGCGAACACCCGGTCGTCGGCGGTGCGGAAGATGGCGATGCTCATCTCGCCGCTCTTCACACAGCGTGCGCCGCGCCGCGGGATGTCGTTGATGCTGCCGACCCGAACCCATGCCTGTGTCATCGCGTTCATTCCGCTGCCTCCAGGCTCAGTGTCGCCATCGGGTTGAACTCATGCTTGTCCTTGCCCGAAACCCGTTCCGACCAGGGGTCCACCTGGGCAAATTTCTGGCTGAAGACGAAGCGGTCGTAATAGGCTTCGCGCTTTTCGGGCTGTTGCATGATCTGGTCGCGGATCTCGTCGAGACCGACGCGCTTGGCCCATTTGTAGATCCGCTCGAGATAGCGGCCCTGCTCGCGGTACATCTGCGCCAGCGCCACCACGTGCTCCATGACCTCTTCCTCGGTCTTCACGTTTCCGAGGATTTCAGTGCCCTTGATGTCGAGCCCGGCAGCGCCGGCGAAATGGATCTCGTAGCCGCTGTCGACACAGATGACGCCGATATCCTTGCAGGTGGCTTCAGCGCAATTGCGCGGGCAGCCGGAAACCGCGAGTTTCAGTTTCGCCGGGGTCCAGGAACCCCACATGAATTTTTCCAGCTTGATGCCGAGGCCGGTGGAATCCTGCGTGCCGAACCGGCACCAGTCGGTGCCGACGCAGGTTTTGACCGTCCGCAGACCCTTGGCGTAGGCCTGACCCGAGACGAAACCGGCCTTGCCGAGATCTTCCCAGACTGCCGGGAGGTCCTCCTTCTTGATGCCGAGCATGTCGATACGCTGGCCACCGGTGCATTTGACCGCCGGAATGTCGAACTTGTCGACCACATCGGCGATGGCGCGCAGTTCTTTGGACGAAGTCATGCCGCCCCACATCCGCGGCACCACCGAATAGGTGCCGTCCTTCTGGATGTTGGCGTGGACCCGCTCATTGATGAAGCGCGACTGGTAGTCGTCGGCATATTCATCCGGCCAGTCGCAGACCAGATAGTAGTTCAGTGCCGGACGGCATTTGGCGCAGCCGCAGGAGGTCTTCCATTCCAGTTCCTGCATCACCGCCGGAATGGTCTTGAGCTGTTTCGCCTTGATCAGGCGGCGCACATCATCATGGCCAAGGTCGGTGCAGCCGCACATCGGCGTCACCGCCGCCGGATTGTAGGCATCGCCCAGGGTCAGCGCGAGCAATTGCTCGACCAGACCGGTGCAGGTGCCGCAGGATGCCGACGCCTTGGTGTGGGCGCGCACCTCGTCAAGCCCGGTCAGGCCCTTGGAGGTGATGGCCGTCGTGATCTTTCCCTTGCAAACGCCGTTGCAGCCGCAGATTTCCGCATCATCCGGCAAGGCTGCAACGGCTGCCATAGGGTCCATGGGGGACCCTCCCTGATAGGCCTGGCCGAAGATCAGCGACTCCCGCATCTCCGAAATGTCTGTCTGTTTCTTCAGATGATCGAAGAACCAGGCGCCATCGGCGGTCTCGCCATAGAGCACCACGCCAAGGATCTTGTTGTCCTTGAGCACCAGCCGCTTGTAGACCCCCGCAGCCGCATCGCGCAGCACGATCTCTTCGCGGTCCTCGGCCTCGGCGAAATCGCCGACCGAATAGAGATTGATGCCGGTGACCTTGAGCTTGGTCGCCGTCGAGGTCTCGACGAAACGCTTGCTCGTGTCACCCGCGAGATGCGCGGCGGCAACCCCGGCCATCTGGTAGAGCGGCGCAACCAGCCCGTAGACATTTCCATTGACCTCGACGCACTCTCCCACCGAATAGATGTCGGGATCGCTGGTCTGCATGTGGTCGGACACGACAATGCCGCGATTGACCGAGAGCCCGGCGTCTTTCGCCAGCGCAGCACTGGGCCGGATGCCGACCGCCATCACCACCAGCGTCGCCGGAATAATCGTGCCGTCCTCAAGCTCGATGCCTTCGACACGGGTGTCGCCAAGGATCTGTTTGGTGCTGGCCTTGGTGATGACCTTGATGCCGCGGCTCTCGAGTTCCTGCTCGAGAAGGTAGCCGGCGGCCGGATCAAGCTGCCGCTCCATCAAAGACGGCATCAGGTGGATCACGGTGACATCCATGCCGCGTTCCTTGAGGCCCGCGGCAGCTTCAAGACCGAGCAGGCCGCCGCCGATGACCACGGCCTTGCCGCGCGACTGGGCGGCGACCAGCATCGCGTCGACATCATCAAGATCGCGATAGGTCAGCACGCCGGGCAGCTTGTGGCCGGGAACCGGAATGATGAAGGGCGCAGAGCCGGTGGCGATCACCAGCTTGTCGTAAGCGGCCACCTCGCCATGCTCCGACCTGACGGTCTTCGCCTCCCGGTCGATCTCGACCACCTTGTGGCCCTTGTAAAGCATGACGCCATGATCGACGTACCAGCCGTCACCATGGATGATGATGTCTTCGAAGCTTTTCTCGCCCGAGAGCACCGGCGAAAGCATGATCCGGTCGTAATTGACCCGCGGCTCGGCGTTGAAGATCGTCACCTCATAGGCGTCCGGCGCTGTCTCGAACAGGTGTTCGAGCATCCGTCCCGGGGCCATGCCATTGCCGATGACAACAAGCTTTTGTTTCTCAGTCATGAGCTTACTCCGCTGCGGTCAGACTGGTGGCCGCGCCTTTTTGGCGGGCGACCCGTGCAGACCGTTTTTGAGAAATGGATTGCAGCTGAGCCTCGGACGGATTGGCGCCGCCCTCATAGGCCTCGAGGAATTCAAGCAGTTCTTCGCGGTAGGCGTAGTAGTCGGGATGATTGAGCAGCGCCTTGCGCGAGCGCGGGCGCTCCAGATCGACCTCCATGACATTGCCGATCCTCGCATTGGGCCCGTTCGACATCATCACCACCCGGTCAGCCAGCAGGATGGCCTCGTCGACATCGTGGGTCACGCAGATGGCGGTGACCTGGGTGCGCTTCCACACATCCATCAGCACGTCCTGCAGCTCCCAGCGGGTCAGGCTGTCGAGCATGCCGAAGGGCTCGTCGAGCAGCAGCAGCTTGGGTGACAGCGCGAAGGCCCGGGCAATGCCAACCCGCTGTTTCATGCCGTTCGACAGATCCGACGCCGCGCGGTGCATGGAATCGAGCAGTCCGACGCGTTGCAGATAGTATTCCGCCACGTCGTTGCGCTCGGCCTTGGTCGCATTCGGGTAAACCCGGTCGACGCCCAGCGCCACATTTTCGTAGGCTGTCAGCCAAGGCATCAGCGACGGCGCCTGGAACACCACCGCCCGGTCAGGGCCGGCCTCGGTGATGTGCTTGCCGTCGAGAATGATCGCGCCTTCGGTGATCGGGTTGAGACCAGCCACCATCGACAGCACCGTCGACTTGCCGCAGCCCGAATGGCCGATGAGCGTTGTGAACTCGCCCTTCTTCATCTTCATCTCGAAACCGTCGACCACGGTCAGCGGACCCTTTGGCGTTGGGTAGACCTTCTTCAGCTGGCTGAACTCCAGGAAATTGTCTTCCCTGAGCGCCGTAGACGCCTCGACATAGGCTTTGGGCAGTTTCTCCTTGCCGAGCGAGATCGGCACGATGTTCGGCAGTTGAATATCTCGCTCGACATCGGCCCCACGCTCGGCGCCGACTTCCATCAGGTAGCTGGTGATTTCGCCGCGCAGCCGGATGAAATCCGCGTCCGAGTTCATGTCGGCCCGGTTGCGGGGCCGCGCGATGTTGACCGGAAAATCCGGACCAAGCGTCGCGTTCGGGCCGGGCTTCAGCGGGATGATTCGGTCGGCGAGAAGTATGGCTTCATCCACATCATTGGTGATGAGGATGATGGTCTTCTTCTCCTTCTGGCAGATGTCGGCGAACTCATCCTGCAGCTTGGCGCGGGTCAGCGCGTCAAGTGCGGAGAGCGGCTCATCCAGCAGCAAGACTTCCGGTCGCATGGCCAGCGCCCGGGCCACCGCAACCCGCTGGCGCATGCCGCCCGAGAGTTCTGCGGGCTTGCGGTCCCGCGCATGGCTCAGCCCCACCATGTCGATATAAGTATCGGCAATGGCGGCCCGCTCGGCGCGGGGTTTCCCCTTGAAGACACTGTCGACGGCGAGGCTGACATTGCCGGCCACCGTCATCCACGGCATCAGCGAATAGGACTGGAACACCACGCCGCGTTCGGGCCCCGGGCCATCAATCTCGGTCCCCTTATAGATCACCCCGCCCTCATCGGGCTCGATCAGCCCGGCGAGCAGCGAGATCAGGGTTGTCTTGCCCGAGCCGGAGAAGCCGACGATGGCGATGAACTCGCCCTCGGCCACTTTCAGGTTGATGTTGCTGAGCACCTCTGTGCGCTCGGCCCCTTCGCCGTAGGATTTGGACAGGCCGGAGATTTCAAGAATGGTCATCGCCTCCCCCTAACGGTTGGCCGAAAAGGTGAAGGCGCGCTGCAGGGCAAACATCAGCCGGTCGAGCATGAACCCAATGATGCCGATGGTCAGCACCGCCACCATGATCTTGGCAAGCGACTGGGACGAGCCGTTCTGGAATTCATCCCAGACGAATTTGCCAAGACCAGGATTCTGCGCCAGCATTTCAGCCGCGATCAGCACCATCCAGCCCACACCGAGCGACAGCCGCAATCCGGTGAAGATCAGCGGCAGCGAGGACGGCAGCACCACCTGGGTAATGGTACGCGAGGTCGGCAGTTGCAGGACGCGGCCGACATTCATCAAATCCTTGTCGACCGAGGCCACGCCCAGGGCCGTGTTGATCAGCGTCGGCCACATCGAGCACAGCGTGACGGTGACCGCCGAGATCAGCAGCGATTTCGGCATCCAGTCATAGGGTGTGGCATAGGTGGCCGAGATGATCATGGTCACGATCGGCAGCCAGGCCAGCGGCGACACCGGCTTGAAGATCTGAATCAGCGGATTGATCGCGCCATTGAAGGTTTTCGACAATCCAGATCCGATCCCGAGCGGAACCGCGATCAGCGTGGCGATGCCGAAGCCGAGACCGACGGTGAACAGCGAGGTGACAATCTGGTCGAGATAGGTCGGTTTGCCGGTATAGGTGCGGAATTTCGGCTCCTTGCCGGCAGCCACCAGCTTCTCGTTGCGCTGATCCTGGCGCTCGTAGAAAGCCGCAGCTTTCTCGCGTTCACGGAGGTGGTCGTCCCAAAGATTGCCCGCCTGTTCCCAGACCTCCACCGGACCCGGAACTGCGCCCAGCGAGGTCTGCACCTTTGGCGCCAGAACGCCCCAGGCGACGATAAAGGCCAGAATGCCCAGCAGCGGCACCAGCAGCACGCGCTTGAGTTCGGCCATCTGTGTCCGTGGGCTGTCGCCGGCGATCATGCGCAGGATCGGAACCAGCCATGAAAAGCCGAGTGCATCGAGCCAGCCGCTGGCTTTGGTAATGGCGGAGAAGACTTTTTCGCGGCCGCTGAGGTCAATTGGTGCGGTATCTGTGGCGTTTGCCATCGTTTCAGATCCTTGTGAGAAGACAATCAGATCCGGAGCGCCGGCAAAGGCGCTCCGCAGAGTTGGGAGAAGCCTCAGCCGCCGGCGGTTTCATCGCCCTTGAGGCCGATGGTCAGGCTGTCGAGATAGGCATTGGGTGCCTTGCCGTCATAGGCGATGCCATCGATGATGTCGGCGGCGGGCGTCGGCGCGCGGTAACCGTCGGTCTCCCATGGGAAGTCGGCTTCCGCCACATGACCTTCCTCGACCAGCATGCGCGCGGCCTTCAGGTAGATGTCCGGCAGATAGACTGATCTCGCGGTTTCATCGAACCATGCATCCGGCTTGGCGTCGGAAATCTGACCCCAGCGACGCATCTGCGTCAGGTACCAGACGGCATCCGAATAATAGGGATAGGTGGCAAAATGCCGGTAGAACACGTTGAAGTCCGGCACTTCGCGCTTGTCGCCCTTCTCGTACTCGAAGGTGCCGGTCATCGAGTTGGCGATGACTTCGGCATCGGCACCGACATATTCCGACCGCGCGAGGATCTCGACGGCCTCGGGCCGGTTGGCATTGTCGTTTTCATCGAGCCATTTTGCCGCGCGGATCAGCGCCTTGGTCAGCGCCAGCGTGGTGTTGGGGTTTTCCTCGGTGAACTCCTTGGTCAGGCCGAAGACCTTTTCCGGATTGTTCTTCCAGATCTCGTAATCGGTGATCACCGGCACGCCGATGCCCTTGAACACGGCGGCCTGGTTCCAGGGCTCGCCGACGCAATAGCCGTCGATGGTGCCGGCTTCGAGCGTGGCCGGCATCTGCGGCGGCGGCGTCACCGACAAAAGCGCATCGGCGCCGATCTGGCCGGAGACATCCGACGGCGAATAGAAACCGGGATGAATGCCGCCCGACGCGAGCCAGTAGCGCAGTTCGTAATTGTGGGTGGAGACCGGGAACACCATGCCCATGTTGAACGGACGGCCCTCGGCCTTGAAGCCGTCAACAACCTTCTTCAAGACATCAGCCTTGATCGGATGAACAGGCTTGCCGTCCGGACCATGCTCCAGATGCGGCTTCATCAGTTCCCACACCTCGTTCGACACGGTGATGCCGTTGCCGTTGAGATCCATCGAGAATGGGGTGACGATATGCGCCTTGGTGCCGAAGCCGATGGTGGCGGCCAGCGGCTGGCCGGCCAGCATGTGCGCGCCGTCGAGTTCGCCGGTGATCACCCGGTCGAGCAGCACCTTCCAGTTGGCCTGCGGCTCCAGCGTGACGAACAGCCCCTCGTCTTCGAAGTAGCCCTTCTCGTAGGCGATCGCCAGGGGCGCCATGTCGGTGAGCTTGATGAAGCCGAATTTCAGCTCGTCCTTCTCAACATCGAGCATCTCCGCATGGCCGGGTGTCAGCATGGTGGCCGACGCCAAGGTCAGTGCGCTGAGGGCAAGAGCGGTTCGCCGTCTGAATTTCATGACCATTCCCTGTCTCCTTTTGGCGGTTCGTCACCGCAATAAAAAAAGCCGCCAAACCGAGAGCCCCGCGGGAGGATGCGGGTCACTTCGATTTGGCGGCGTTGCCTGATGAGGTCCCTCGTTGGACCCTATGTCAGCCTTGGAAAGCTGTTTTAGGTAATGCAACCAGCGTGCCAGTTTGGCTGTTGTCGATTTTTGTGATTTTAAATCAACGCATTAGAACTAATTGGTCGCTGAATGCAATTTTCGGCGATGCGCACGCATTGTGCAAAGCAGCATGAAGCAAAGGCTAAAAAACAGACAAATTGCACTGCTGCACGGGAAAGGTCAGTCCGTCTGGCTCTCGATATAGGCGTCGAGAGCATCGGGATCGAAGACCGCGCCGTCGAAGAAACCATCCGGGCCGAGATAGAGAAATTGCGACGAGGCGCCCACAGCGGTCATCTCGGTCAGCGCACCCTCCACCTTGGAGTTGGCGGACGGCACCGGAGCGCCGATCGCGGTCATCACGGCACGGTAGATGTCCGGGCGGTAGCTCTGGCGTGCGGTTTCGGCGTGTGCTGCGGAATGGCCGACATAGCCGCAGCGCACCATCTGCGAATAGAACCACAGGGAGTGGCTCTGCCAGGGGAAGGTCGCGGCGCGGGCGTGCGGCTGGAAGAAATCACGCCCGCCGCGGGGTGCGGACGCTCCGAGGATGGAGCCGTCCAGCGCGGGCAGAATGACCTCGGCAGGTTGATCGAGATAAGCAGGCGAGCCCAGGAGCGACGCCAGCTCAAACTGGTTCGCGGTCTGACCGCACCATTCAGCCGCGCGATAGAGCGCGCGCAAGAGTGCATGAAGCGTCTCGGCATTCTTATCCGCCCAGTCTTCCCGCACGGCCAATACCTTTTCCGGGCTGGAGGCCCAGATCGAGGATTTGGTGGTGATGATCTGCCCGGCACCTCTGGCGACAGCGACCGAATTCCAGGGTTCGCCGACGCAATAGCCGTCGATCTGGCCCGACGCCAGCGCATCGGCCATCAGCGATGGCGGCAGGATGACGATTTCGATATCGCTGTCCGGGCTGATGCCCGAGGCGCTGAGCCAGTAGCGCAGTTCGAAATTATGCCCGGAGAACGGATGCACGACGCCGAATTGCAGCGCTTTACCGCCGCTCGCTCTGCCGGATGCAACGACATCGGCAAGCGCCCGCCCCGCCGCCGCCGCGTCCAGGCCGCTGAACCCGCTGCGATCCTGCATCCGGTCCAGAAGCGCAGTGCTGACGGTGATGGCATTGCCGCCCAGCCCAAGCGCCATCGGCGCGATCAGACGCGTGTCAAACGGGGTCAGCCCCAAATTGGCGGCAATCGGCATCGGCGCCAGGGCGTGGGAAATCTCGAACTGGCCGACGGCCAGCTTGTCGCGGACATTGGCCCAGGAGGTCTCCCGCACCAGGTTAAGCGCGATGCCCTCCGCTTCGGCAAAGCCACGTTCCTTCGCGGCAATCAGGATGGCGCTGTCGGTCAGGGGCAGAAACCCGGCGCTGAGTTCCGTTGTCATCTACTTGCCCTCATCCCCAAGCAACCGCGCTGACATGACAAGGCTTTCGGCCACATCGACGATCTTGCGGTTTCCGTTCATCGCTGCCTTGCGCAACAGCTTATAGGCGGCGTCTTCATCGACCCCGCGCGATTTCATGATCAGCCCCTTGGCCTGGTCGATCACCTTGCGTTGCTCGAGCGCGCCGCGGGCTTCCTCCAGTTCGCGCTCAAGCCGCGAAAAGGCGTTGAAGCGGCTGATCGCCATGTCGAGAATGCTTTTGACCCGCTCCTGGCGCAGACCGTCCACGACATAGGCCGAGACCCCGGCATCGATCGCCGACTGCATGGCTTCCGTGTCGGAGCGATCGACAAACATCGCGATCGGCCGCTTCACCGCCCGTGACAGCTGGAAGATGCTTTCGAGCATGTCGCGGTTCGGGTTTTCCAGATCGATGACGATTACATCCGGCTCATGCAGCGCGATCTTGGCGGCAATGCCGTGCATCTCGTTGATCACCGTGACCTGGTCGTGCCCGGCAGCCGCAAGCCCCGCTTCGATAATCGAGGCGCGGGTCGCATTTTCATCAATGATCAGCACAGAGGGCAGGCGTTCACTCATGCCCATATTCTGCCCACTCCGCGAAATTGTGCAATGCACAATGTGCGGCCTTGAGAAAATCAGATCGCGGGATCGGTTTGGGAGACTGGCTCGGTCGTGCCGCGTGCCCGCCTGGCCATGCTTGCAGCCGTTCCGCACCCGTCCCTTTGACAGCATTTGCAATAGACACTCTGATTTTTGCCGGAATTGATCAATCTAATGGATTTAAATACTGGATATCCGCAGAAAAATACTACATTGCTAAATAGCCAAGCGTTCCCGGCGTGACCCGGACCAGTGCAACCGTGCAGCCGTGCCGCCCCAAGATGAATGGGACCTCAGATGATATCCAAGTCCGCCAAAGCCGATCTTCCAGCCCCCGAATTGCGCAGCGGCGATCCAGCCACGCTCGCCGCCGACATCATCGAGCGGCTGACCTATTCCATCGGCAAGGATGCCAAGGTCGCCAAGCCGCATGACTGGATGACCGCGACCATCCTGGTGATCCGCGACCGGGTGATCGACCATTGGATGGCGTCGACCCGCAAGACCTATGAGGAAGGCGCCAAGCGGGTCTATTACCTGTCGCTAGAATTTTTGATCGGACGGCTGACCCGCGATGCGGTGACCAATCTCGGCCTGCTTGAGGAAGTCCAGCAGGCCCTGCAATCGCTCGGCGTCGACTTTGATGCCGTTGCCGCGCTCGAACCCGACGCAGCCCTCGGCAATGGCGGCCTTGGCAGGCTTGCTGCCTGCTTCATGGAATCCATGGCAACAGTCGACATCCCGGCCTATGGCTATGGCATCCGCTATGTCCACGGCCTGTTCAAGCAGCAGATGAGTGACGGCTGGCAGGTGGAACTGCCCGAAACCTGGCTCAGCCACGGCAACCCCTGGGAGTTTCCCCGCCACGAAAGCGCCTACGAGATAGGGTTTGGCGGATCGGTGGAGACCCTCGACGCGGAGACTGACGAGACCCAGCGTTTTGTCTGGAAACCGCAGGAACGCATGATGGCCGTGGCCTACGACACGCCGGTCGTCGGCTGGCGCGCCAACCGGGTCAACACGCTGAGACTCTGGACCGCCCAGCCGATTGATCCGATCCTGCTCGACGCCTTCAATGCCGGAGATCACATCGGCGCGCTGCGCGAAAGCAACAAGGCCGAAGCCCTCACACAGGTACTGTACCCGGCCGACGAAACACCGGCCGGTCAGGAGCTGCGGCTGCGCCAGGAATATTTCTTTTCCTCGGCCTCGCTCCAGGACATCCTGCGCCGTCACATCCAGCAATATGGCGATCTGACCACGTTGCCCGACAAGGTGGCCATCCAGCTCAACGACACCCATCCCGCCGTCTCAGTGGCCGAACTGATGCGGCTTCTGATCGACGTTCACGAGATGGAGTTCGATCCGGCCTGGGACATCACCCGCGCCACCTTCAGCTACACCAACCACACGCTTCTGCCAGAAGCGCTGGAAAGCTGGCCCGTGCCGCTGTTCGAGCGGCTGCTGCCGCGTCACATGCAGCTGGTCTATGCCATCAATGCCAAGGTACTCCGCCAGGCCCGCAAGGAACGCGGCTACGACGAGGACCAGATCAGGTCCGTCTCGGTCATCGATGAAGGCGGCGAACGCCGCGTCCGCATGGGAAACCTGGCCTTCATTGGCTCCCATTCCATCAATGGCGTCTCAGCGCTGCACACAGACCTGATGAAGCAGACAGTGTTTTCCGATCTGCATGGCCTCTATCCCGACCGCATCAACAACAAGACCAATGGCATCACTCCGCGCCGCTGGCTGATGCAGTGCAACCCCGGCCTGTTCTCGCTGATCCGGGAAGCCATCGGCGATGATTTCATGGATGACGCCGAGGCGCTTTCAGCCCTCGCTTCCTTTGCCGGCGACGCCGAGTTCCGCGCCCGCTTCGCGGCCGTCAAACGCGACAACAAGATCAAGCTGGCAAATCTGGTCGCGCGCCGCATGGGCATCAGGGTCGACCCATCCGCGCTGTTCGATATCCAGATCAAGCGGATCCACGAATACAAGCGTCAATTGCTCAACATCATCGAAGCTGTGGCGCTTTATGACCAGATGCGCTCGCACCCCGAACGCGACTGGACACCGCGGGTAAAATTCTTCGCCGGCAAGGCGGCGCCGAGCTATCACAACGCCAAGCTGATCATCAAACTTGCCAATGATGTCGCCCGGGTCATCAACAATGACCCCGCCGTGCACGGGCTTCTGAAGATCGCCTTCATCCCCAACTACAATGTGTCGCTCGCCGAGGTCATGGTGCCTGCAGCGGATCTGTCCGAGCAGATCTCGACGGCCGGCATGGAAGCATCGGGCACCGGCAACATGAAGTTCGCGCTCAACGGAGCGCTGACCATCGGCACGCTCGATGGCGCCAATGTCGAGATCAAGGAATGCGTCGGCGATGACAACATCGTCATTTTCGGCCTGACTGCATCCGAGGTCGCCGAGCGACGTGCCACCGGCCATAACCCGCGCGGCATCATCGAGGCATCGCCGGAACTCTCGCAGGCCCTGAGCGCCATTTCATCGGGCGTGTTCAGCCCCGATGACCGCAACCGTTACAGCGATCTCATCGCCGGGCTCTACGACCACGACTGGTTCATGGTGGCTGCCGATTTTGATGCCTATGCCAGGGCTCAGCGCCAGGTCGACAGTTTGTGGGTTGACGAAGAGGCCTGGAATAGCCGTACTATCCTGAACACGGCGCGTGTTGGCTGGTTCTCCTCGGACCGCACCATACGCCAGTATGCAAAGGAAATATGGAAAGCCGGCCCATGACCCAAAAGGGAAACGTGCCAGACGCCGATACCAGGGTGCCTCACCTTTCGGCTGAAGAAGCAGAAGCGATAGCTTCCGGTACGCATGGAAATCCCTTTTCCGTTCTCGGCCTTCAGGAATTCAATGGCGGCTTTCTGGCCCGCGCCTTCGTTCCCGGGGCAGATACCCTCCTTGCCATGACGCTGGACGGCCAGTCCATAGGCCAGCTCGACCCCGGCGCCGCTGCCGGGCTGTTCGAGGGTCCGATTGCCATAACCGGGCGCCAGCCGCTGCGTTACAAGGCGGTAAACTCCCAAGGCGACAGCTGGGACGTTGACGATCCCTATTCCTACGGCCCGGTGCTGGGGCCGATGGACGACTATTTCATCGCCGAAGGCTCGCATCTGCGGCTTTTCGACAAGATGGGCGCGCATCCGATTCAGCATGAAGGCGCTCACGGCGTGCATTTTGCCGTCTGGGCGCCCAACGCCCGCCGGGTCTCGGTGGTCGGCGATTTCAACGACTGGAACGGCCGCCGCCACGTCATGCGGCTCCGCGCCGATGTCGGGATATGGGAAATCTTTGCCCCCGGCGTCAAAGCCGGTGCGGCTTACAAATACGAAATCATCGGGCCGGACGGCGAAAGGCTGCCGCTCAAGGCCGATCCCTTTGCCCGCCGTGCCGAGCTGCGGCCGGCCACGGCATCAATCGTGGCCTCGGATCTCGATCATGACTGGGGCGACAGTGCCCATCGCGCCCACTGGAGCAAGGTCGACGCCCGCCGCCAGCCGGTATCGATCTACGAGGTTCATCCCGGATCATGGCGCAGGCATGCCGATGAAGCCTTCCTGTCCTGGGACCAGATGGCCGATGAGCTGATCCCCTATTGCGTCGAGATGGGCTTTACCCACATCGAGTTCCTGCCGGTCTCCGAACACCCCTATGATCCCTCCTGGGGCTACCAGACTACCGGCCTTTACGCCCCGTCCGCACGTTTTGGTGAACCGGAGGGCTTTGCCCGGTTCGTCGACGGTGCGCACCAGGTTGGTCTCGGCGTCATTCTCGACTGGGTGCCGGCGCATTTCCCCACCGACGCCCACGGACTTTCGCATTTTGACGGCACCGCGCTCTACGAGCATGCCGATCCGCGCCAGGGGTTTCACCCTGACTGGAACACCGCGATCTACAATTTCGGCCGTAGGGAAGTCTCCTCCTACCTGGTCAACAACGCCCTGTTCTGGGCCGAGACCTACCATATCGACGGTCTGCGGGTGGATGCGGTCGCGTCCATGCTCTACCTCGACTACTCGCGCAAGGAAGGCGAGTGGGTTCCCAACAAGGATGGCGGGCGAGAGAACCTCGACGCAGTCAGTTTTCTCGAGAACATGAACAAGGCGGTCTATGGCAGCCATCCCGGCATCGTCACCATCGCCGAGGAGTCCACATCCTGGCCCAAGGTGTCCGCCCCGGTACACGAAGGTGGTCTCGGCTTCGGGTTCAAGTGGAACATGGGCTTCATGCATGACACCCTGACCTACATGCAGCGTGACCCGATCTACCGCAAGCACCACCACACCGACCTGACCTTCGGCCTGCTCTACGCCTTTTCCGAGAATTTCGTCCTGCCCATCTCCCACGACGAAGTCGTCCACGGCAAAGGCTCGATGCTGACCAAGATGCCCGGCGACGAATGGCAGAAATTTGCCAATCTTCGCGCCTATTACGGCTTCATGTGGGGTTATCCCGGCAAGAAGCTTTTGTTCATGGGCCAGGAGTTCGCCCAGCGCGGCGAATGGAGCGAGGCGCGCCAGCTCGATTGGGATCATCTCGATGACCTGCGCCATCACGGCATGCAGGATCTGGTGCGCGACCTCAACCGGCTCTACGCCGCAACACCTGCCCTGCATGCGCGCGATTGCGAACCCGAAGGCTTTGAGTGGCTGGTCGCCGATGATGACGCCAACTCGGTGTTTGCCTGGGTGCGCCGCGCGCCCGGTGAAAGGCCGGTCGTTGTCATCTCCAATTTCACGCCAAGGGTTCTGACCGGTTACCAGGTCCCGCTGCCTCAGGATGGGCCCTGGCTTGAAATATTCAATTCGGATTCCACCATTTACGGAGGGTCCGGCAAGGGCAATCTTGGCAAGGTGACGACACGGCTGGAGGATGGCCGCGCGATCGCCGAACTGACGCTGCCACCACTGGCCACACTGATGTTCACACCCGGCTAGTCCGGACCGACGCAGAACGGGAGGGAAAGATGGAGAATAAAAGGGTTCAGCCACTGGCGCGAGACGCCATGGCCTATGTTCTCGCCGGCGGCCGCGGCAGTCGCCTCAAGGAGCTCACCGACCGTCGCGCCAAGCCTGCGGTCTATTTCGGCGGCAAGACCCGAATCATCGATTTTGCCCTCTCCAACGCGCTCAATTCCGGTATCCGCCGCATCGGCGTTGCCACCCAGTACAAGGCCCATTCGCTGATCCGGCATTTGCAGCGCGGCTGGAACTTCCTGCGGCCCGAGCGAAACGAGAGTTTCGACATTCTTCCCGCCAGCCAGCGCGTCTCCGAAACCCAATGGTATGACGGCACCGCCGACGCTGTCTTCCAGAACATCGATATCATCGAAGGCTACGAGCCCAAGTTCATGGTCATTCTGGCCGGCGATCACATTTACAAGATGGATTACGAATTGATGCTGCAGCAGCATGTCAATTCGGGCGCGGACGTCACCGTCGGCTGTCTTGAAGTGCCGCGCATGGAAGCCACCGGCTTCGGCGTCATGCATGTCAACGACAAGGACGAGATCGTCGACTTTGTCGAAAAGCCAGCCGATCCGCCAGCCATGCCGGACAAGCCTGACATGGCCCTGGCATCGATGGGGATTTACGTCTTCAACACCGATTTCCTGATGGACGAGCTGCGCCGCGATGCCGCCACCTCCGGCTCGAGCCGCGATTTCGGCAAGGACATCATTCCCTATATCGTCGAGAACGGCAAAGCTGTTGCCCACCGATTCTCCGAATCCTGCGTCCGCGAAACCCCGGACAAGGAGGCCTACTGGCGCGATGTCGGCACGGTCGACGCCTATTGGCAGGCCAATATCGACCTCACCGACATCCTGCCGGAACTCGACCTCTACGATCGTTCCTGGCCGATCTGGACCTATGCCGAAATCCGGCCACCGGCGAAGTTCGTGCACAATGAAGAGGGCCGCCGCGGCATGGCCCTGTCCTCGCTGGTATCGGGCGACTGCATCATCTCCGGCTCGGAAATCCACCGGTCCCTGCTGTTCTCGGGCGTTCTGTGCCGCTCCTATTCGAACCTCAACGAGGCGGTGGTGCTGCCCGAATGCGTGATCGGACGCCACGCCAGCCTTTCCAAGGTGGTGATCGACCGCGGCGTCAAGATCCCCGCAGGTCTCGTCGTGGGAGAAGATCCGGAACTCGACGCCAGCCGTTTCCATCGCACTGAATCGGGGATATGCCTCATCACTCAGGACATGCTTGACCGTGCGGGGCTGATTTACGAATGAAAGTACTCTCTGTCGCCTCCGAGGTGTATCCCCTGATCAAGACCGGCGGTCTGGCAGATGTTGCGGGCGCCCTGCCCGCAGCGCTGTCGACCCATGGCGTGGACATGCGGGTGCTGCTTCCGGGCTACCAGCAGGTCATGGCAAAGCTGCGCAACCCTGTGCCGCTTGTCAGGTTCGACGATCTGCTGGGCGTCCGCGCGACAGTCCTGGCAAGCGTTCTGGACGGGGTGGATTACCTCGTCCTCGACGCACCCGAGCTGTTTGACCGCGAGGGCGGCCCCTACACCAATGCGGACAATGCCGACCACCCCGACAACTGGTTGCGGTTCGCTGCCTTGTGCCGCGCGGCTGCCAACATCGCCGAAGGCGCGCTCGACGACTGGACGCCTGACATCGTGCACGCCCATGACTGGCAGGCAGGCCTGACGCCGGTCTACATGAAACAGGGCGCGGCGGCGACGACCCCGACGGTCATGACCATCCACAACATCGCGTTCCAGGGGCAGTTCGGCCCGGATATCTTCCCCAAGCTCGAATTGCCGGAATCGGTCTTCTCGATGGACGGGGTGGAATATTACGGTGATGTCAGTTTTCTCAAGGGCGGGCTGCAGATGGCAACCGCCATCACCACCGTCAGCCCGACTTACGCGCAGGAGATCCGCACATCGGCTTTCGGCATGGGCCTCGATGGCTTGATCAATGCCCGCGCCGACAGCCTGCACGGCATCGTCAACGGCATTGATACCGACGTCTGGGATCCGTCATCGGACAAGATCATTGCCGCCAATTACAGCCTGGCAAAACCCAAGAAGCGCCAGACCAACCGCAAGGCGCTCGCCGACTATTTCAAGTTTCCAGACACCGACAAGCCGGTCTTCACCGTCGTCAGCCGGTTGACCTGGCAAAAGGGCATCGATGTCCTCACCGAGCTTGCCGACGACATTGTCGCCATGGGGGGAAGGCTGGCAGTGCTTGGCTCCGGCGACCAGTCTCTGGAAACCGCTCTGCAGGAGGCCGCAGAACGGCATCCCGGCGACATCGGTCTGGTCATCGGCTACAACGAAGCCCTGTCGCATCTCATGCAGGCCGGCGGAGACGTGATCCTGGTTCCGTCCCGGTTCGAGCCTTGCGGCCTCACTCAGCTCTACGGGCTGCGCTATGGCAATGTGCCGGTGGTGGCGCGCACCGGCGGACTTGCCGACACCATCATCGACGCCAACGAGGCGGCCCTTGCTGCCGAAGTGGCGACTGGCTTTCAGTTCTCCCCGGTCACGCCCGATGCCCTGCGTCAGGCGCTGCGCCGTGCAATGCGGGCCTTTGCCGAACCCAAGCTATGGGAACGCATTCAAAACCGCGGCATGAAAGCCGATGTGTCCTGGGATCGCAGCGCCCTGAGTTATGCCAGCCTCTATGCCGAACTTCTTGTACCAATGAGTGAAAAGCCATGAACCGGACCGTCTCCGTCACCCCCTTCCCCGACCAGAAACCCGGCACCTCTGGGCTGCGCAAGAAAGTGCCGGTGTTTCAGACGCCGGGCTACACCGAAGCCTTCATCCAGTCGATTTTGGACAGTCTTGAGGGATTTGAAGGCAAGTCGCTGGTCATTGGCGGTGACGGCCGTTTCTACAATCGCGAGGTGATCCAGACCTCTATCCGCATGGCAGCCGCCAACGGTTTTGGCCGCGTCCTGGTCGGGCAGGGCGGAATCCTCTCAACCCCTGCCGCCTCGCACCTGATCCGCAAGAAACAGGCCTTTGGCGGCCTGATCCTTTCTGCCAGCCACAATCCCGGCGGCCCCAAGGAAGATTTCGGCATCAAGTACAACATCTCCAATGGCGGCCCGGCGCCGGAAAAAATCACCGAGGCGATCTACGCCCGGTCCCAGGTCATCGATCAGTACAAGATCGCCGATTTCGGCGACGTCGATCTCGATCAGATCGGCGTGTTTGAAGCCGGCGGCATGACCATCGAGGTCGTCGACCCGGTCGCCGACTACGCCGAACTGATGGAAACACTGTTTGATTTCGACGCCATGCGCAGCCTGATCAAGGACGGCTTCAAGGTGGCTTTCGATGCCATGCACGCCGTCACTGGCCCCTATGCAAGCGAGATCCTGGTGCGGCGTCTGGGTGTGGATGAGGCATCGGTCTTCAATGCCACGCCGCTTGAAGATTTCGGCGGCCACCATCCCGATCCGAACCTGGTTCACGCCAAGGCGCTTTATGATCTGATGATGGGCTCCGACGCGCCCGATTTCGGCGCCGCTTCGGATGGCGATGGCGACAGGAACCTGATCATCGGCAAGGGCATGTTCGTCACCCCGTCGGATTCGCTGGCGATGCTGGCTGCCAATGCGCATCTCGCGCCGGGCTACAAGCACGGGCTCAAGGGCATTGCCCGCTCGATGCCCACCAGTGGCGCCGCCGACAGGGTCGCGGCCAAGCTCGGCGTCGAGATGCACGAGACCCCGACCGGCTGGAAGTTCTTCGGCAATCTTCTCGATGCCGGACGCTGCACCATCTGTGGCGAGGAAAGTGCAGGCACCGGCTCCGACCATGTCCGCGAGAAGGATGGACTCTGGGCCGTGCTGCTGTGGCTCAACATACTTGCAGTCCGGCGCCAGAGCGTAGCCGAGATCGTTCAGGATCACTGGGCCGAATATGGCCGGACCTACTATTCCCGGCATGATTACGAAGCCATCGAGACCGACAAGGCAAATGCACTCATGCAGGCCCTTGAGGAAAAACTCGATCGCCTGCCCGGACTCGAGACCGGGGCCCTGACGATCGAGAAGGCCGACAGTTTCACCTATCACGACCCGGTCGACCAATCGGTCAGCCACAACCAGGGCCTCCGGATCTTTTTCAAAGGCGGATCGCGCCTGGTCTTCAGACTGTCTGGCACCGGCACCTCGGGTGCCACTTTGCGGATCTACATGGAGCGCTATGAGCCCGATCCCGCGCGTCACGGTCAGGAAACCCAAGCCGCTCTCCGGCCGCTGATCGACGCCGCCGAAGCGCTTGCGGATATCGGCAAGCGCACCGGCCGCGATGCTCCCACCGTCATCACCTGATGGGCGGAAACATGGATCTTGGTGTTCCGGGAAACCCAGGCGCGGAACTGACTGTGGAAGGCGCCCGGTTTACAGTACGGGCTCCCTCGGCTTCATCGGTCACACTCTGCCTCTTCGATGACCTCGACACCGAGATCGCCCGCCACGATCTTGAAAGCGGCGACAACGGGTTTTTCTCGGCTTTCGTGCCGGGTGTGAAGGCCGGCGCCCGCTACGGCCTGCGCGCCGATGGTCCTTGGCAGCCCGAAACTGGCCACCGGTTCGATGCGTCCAAGCTGCTGGTTGATCCCTATGCGATCCGGCTTGACCGGCCTTTTGCCTATGATCCCCGCCTCGGCGAACTTGGCGAAGATACGCAAGGTATTGTGCCGAAAGCCATTCTCGACCCTACACTTCCGCCACTCAATCCCGGCCGTCCACGCTTTGACCCAGGCGGCCTGATTTATGAAATCCCGGTGAAGGCCTTCACACAGCTGCACCCGGATGTACCGGAGAAAGATCGCGGCACTCTGCGCGCGCTGGCCCATCCCGCCATCATCGAGCATCTGCGCAAACTGCATGTCGGTGCTGTTGAACTGATGCCGATTGCAGCCTGGATCGATGAACGTCACCTCCCGCCGCTCGGACTGACCAATGCCTGGGGCTACAATCCCGTGACCATGATGGCGCTTGACCCGCGGCTCGCCCCCGGCGGCATCGCCGATCTGCGCCATGCTGTGGAAGCGCTGCACGCTGCCGGCATCGGCGTTCTTCTCGACGTGGTGTTCAACCATACCGGCGAAAGCGACAATGAGGGCCCGACCCTGTCGTTGCGCGGGCTTGGCAACGCAACCTACTACCGCCACGACGCCCATACTGCGGGTACGCTGGTCAATGACACCGGCTGTGGCAACACCCTGGCCTGCGATCGGCCGGAGGTTCAGGAACTGGTGGTCAGCACCATGCGCCACTTCGTGACCCAGGCCGGAATCGATGGTTTCCGCTTCGACCTCGCGCCGATCCTCGGTCGTGACGCAAACGGCTTCTCCCCTGATGCGGCATTGCTGCAGCTGATCGTCGAAGACCCGGTGTTGCATGACCGGGTGCTCATCGCCGAACCATGGGACATCGGACCCGGCGGCTACCAGCTCGGCAATTTCGGCCCGCCCTGGCTTGAGTGGAACGACCATGCCCGCGACGATATCCGCCGCTACTGGCGCGGTGATCAAGCCATGACCGGGGCTCTTGCGACACGGCTTTCAGGCTCGTCGGACATTTTCGCCCGCGACAGCGCCACAAGAACCCGCAGCACCAATTTCGTCGCCGCCCATGACGGCTTTCCGCTGGGTGATCTGGTGTGCTTTCAGGCCAAGCATAACGAAGCCAATGGCGAGGACAACCGCGACGGTCACAACGCCAATTACTCCTGGAACAACGGCGTGGAAGGGCCAAGCGATGACGGGGACATCCTTGCAGGCCGGGAGGCTGATGCCCGCGCCCTGATCGCAACGCTGTTTTCAAGCCGCGGCTCCATCCTGATGACGGCTGGCGATGAGTTCGGGCACAGCCAGCAAGGCAACAACAACGCCTATGCGCAAGACAACGCCATCACCTGGCGCAACTGGGCGGGTCTCAATCGCGACCGTCTGGAGTTTACACGCGCCTGGGCTGAACTGAGAAAAACCTCGTCCTTGCTCGGGCGGGTCGCGTTTCTCGAAGATGAGGACGGCTCCGCCGATCCGGACCAGGTCTCATGGCTGGGCAGCAACGGGCAACCGATGACACCGGCCGAGTGGGAAGATCCAGGTCGCAACAGCTTCATGATGGTGCTTGGGCCGCCCGGCAAACGCCTGACGATCGTCTTCAACCGCAGCCATCAAGCCCTGCGCTGTGTGCTTCCCGCCTCGCAAGGGCTGTGGTGCCCGGCGAGCCCGGGGGCCTCGGTTGAAAAACCGGTCCCGCCCCGGTCCGTGGTCTGCTGGCAGGAGATGCCCGGTTAGAGCCGCATTGGCCACATGCGAAACCCGGCCAGCCGCTCCTCTCCCAGAGCTGACGTCATTAAGTTGATGCATTGATTGGCGTATCGCTTTATTGAAAGCACAACCGACACACGTTTGAACTGGGGAGATTTACGTGCAGCGAGTGATTTCAGTCATGGAGATCAAGGATCTCGTCGGAACCGAACTCGGCGTGTCCAAGTGGATGGATGTGCCGCAATCGCGAATCGACGTCTTCGCCGACGCCACCGACGATCACCAGTTCATTCATGTCGACCCGGTGCGTGCCGCAGAAACTCCCTTCGGCGGAACAATCGCCCACGGTTTTCTGTCGCTGTCCATGCTATCCGCCATGCACACCGATGCCGTACCACAGGTTAAAGAAGACCATTTCGGCATCAATTACGGCTTCAACAAGATCCGTTTCATGGCCCCGGTGCCGGTCGACGCTCGTATCCGCGGCCGGTTCTCCCTCAAGGATGCAAGGCTTCGCGGCCCGGGAAGAATGATGACCACCTACGAGGTCACCATCGAGATTGAAGGCGGCAAGAAACCTGCGATGACAGCCACCTGGTTGACCATCATCCAGTTCGACCCGAAAGACTGGGTAGAAACCTGAGCCCTCGGAAGGGCCCACACTCCTAAGCCAGACAATCCTTCGCGGCTTCGCTCAACAGGGCGAAGGCGTAGTCCGAAAACGAACGCCAGCATTCCACCCGGAAGTCATTCTCGCCGGTGCGCAGGATCACAACTTCGATCTTGCCCATCACCGTGCGCGTGGCAGATCCCACCCGGAAAGCCTTGTCGCTCAGATTCTGCGGACAGCCGCTCTCCAGCGTTGCGCGCGCGCCGATGCCGGACACCAGGATGGCAGTGTTGCGATGGGAAATGTCGACGGCCGAGTGCAGAACCTCGGCCTTGCCGAGGTCCTCGAGTGGATCACCTGTCTCATCAATGATCAGCCATTCGTCCGGCCCGAGCCAGGCAGCCAGACGGCCCTTACCATTGCTCGCCGAAGTCTTCGGCATCATCGGCAGGTCGAGACCCAACGCGTCCGAAAGAGCCTTGGCATCGCCGGAGCCGGCCCGCAGAGAGACCCGGTTGGCGGGAGCTGCCGGTGTCAGGCTGACGCCGGCTGCGCCGCCGACGCGCCCGGCAAGCGGTTCGATACGGGTGGCGTGAGCAATATCAGCCATTCAGACGCACTCCCTCTTTGTCGATGAAAACAGTATCCGTGACTTCAACTTCAATGGTCCGCTCCGGCATCGGCACATAGAGCGTCTTGCCCTTGAGCGCGCGCCCGTCAATAACCACGCCCATGGCAATCGACCGGCCGCAATTTTCCGACCAGTAGGAGGAAGTCACATGGCCGATCATGGTCATGGGTACCGTCTGGTTCGGATCGGCGACAATCTGTGCACCCTCTTCCAGAACGATGTTCGGATCCTTGGTCATTAATCCGACGAGCTGCTTGCGCCCGCCGCCCACAAGGTCCGGCCGCTTCATGCCGCGAATGCCGACAAAGTCCGGCTTTTTCTTCGCCACCGCCCAGTTCAGGCCGGCATCGTCCGGCGTTACCGTTCCATCGGTGTCCTGACCAACGATGATGTAGCCCTTCTCGGCGCGCAGCACGTGCATGGTCTCGGTGCCATAGGCGCAGGCACCCAGCGGCTCTGCCTGTTCCCACAACGCCTTCCATACGGCCTCGCCGTAATCGGCAGGCACATTGACCTCGTAACCGGCCTCACCGGTAAACGACATCCGGAACAGTCGTGTCGGCACGCCGCAGATCTTGCCCTCGCGCACGCTCATATGCGGCATTGCCTCATTGGAGAGATCGATGCCTTCCACCAGCGGCGCGATAATCTCGCGCGCCTTTGGTCCCTGCACGGCAATCACCGCCCATTGCTCGGTGGTCGAGGTCAGCCAGACTTTCAGGTCAGGGAACTCGGTCTGCAGATAGTCTTCCATGTGATGCATCACCCGCGGCGCACCGCCGGTGGTGG